>WNFI01657259.1_pt1 | contig 240677 bp, 247 predicted proteins | sample 5400471 | NCBI WGS metagenome assembly WNFI01 (sample SAMN13153348, study PRJNA577476) | soil metagenome | isolation source: 100 cm saprolite on Douglas fir-dominated hillslope | place: USA:California | collected 2013-09-17
ACTCCCCGTGGTGTTGAAAAACATTGCCTCAAATCCACACGCAACGTTGTAATTCCCGGTTGTGTTAAAAAAAAGCGTATTTACTCCGTTAGCCATGTTGTGAGCCCCGGTGGTATTGCTATAGAGAGATTTTAGCCCGGTGGCAGTATTGCCTAAGCCCGTGGTGTTGGAAAATAAAGCTTTTGACCCAAGAGCGGTATTATAAAGCGCCCCACTGGACTGGTTGAACAAGGCCGAATCGCCCACGGCAACGGAGTTAGACCCGTCTGTATTTTTAAACAAGGCCTGGATGCCTATGGCAACATTACTGTACCCGGTGGTATTGGAACCCAGTGCGCTATACCCTTCGGCCGTATTGTTATTGCCCGTAGTATTTCCATACGAGGCGCCGGTCCCTATTGCGGTGTTATAACTGCCTGCAGTGTTCGAGTTTAAAGCCTCACCGCCAACTGCGGTATTTAAGCCGCCTGTTGTATTCCCAAATAAGGCATCAGGGCCAATGGCGATATTATTCGTACCGGTTGTGTTGGTAAACAATGCCTGGAGGCCAAAGGCCGTATTCTGTTGTCCGGTTGTGTTGGCATATAACGCCTGATATCCGCTTACCGTATTATAATTCCCCGTTGTGTTCGCGTATAACGCCTGGTATCCGTTGGACGTATTCGCTATCCCTATCGTAATATTCTTACCCGCTCCATAGCCAAAGAGACTGCTGCCGCTTACCGAATCCAGCTCCCCGGCAAACTGGTTGTTGATACGGAACTGCAAGGGATTATTATCCAGGGTGCCTATAAAATTGCTGGCGGGATTGGTGCCGGCATTACCTTTTATTGTCCAACCTGCTCCGGACAGTGTGCCGAAGGTTCCGTTGCCTCTCAACATTTGCGTGCTGTCCCCTGTGAATTTCAACGTATAGACCGTACCCAGGGTATTGTGGCGTAAGAGGCCGCTATCGGTGCCATTGGCTAAAGTGTCCACCCGCAGGCCCCCGGCAATATGTAATTTCTGTTGCGGACTAGGGGTGCCGATACCTATATTCTGAGCCTTGATCTCTTCTTTGGACAACAGGAGAAACAACACCGCGGTCAGGGCTATTATCTTTTTCATTTAGCGAATGTTAATGAGTAAGGCATTGATTATAGCGCCCAAAATGGAAAACTTTGAGTAAGGAGCAAAAGCACAATTAGTCAGAGGGGCAAAACGGATGGTAACCCGCAGGAATGGACTAGCAGTTACCAGTAGCAAAAGATATACAATCCGCTCCTTATGTAGATTACTCATTCAGAACTGCTGTTTACTCAACGATTTACCCCGGCAGGTAATTGAACGTTTATTTTGATCCAATGCGGGATAGATTTGACTGGAATTGCTAAAAGACAATAATGATTAAATATTTTATAGCTGCCCTGTTGCCGCTCGGCACATGGGCACAGGGGATCACTATTACTCCCGGGGCAAGCCTCGTGATGAACGGCTCCGCTCTGCTTACCCTCCAGGATGCGGGGCTGACGAACAACGGTAACTTATCAGCGGGTAACAGCACGATCCTGTTCAGCGGGACTACTGCAACGGCCAATTCATTCATCGGAGGCAGCAGTTCAACGGTCTTCAATAATATAACGATCAATAAATCCTCGAATGGTGTCTTATTGAACAACAATATCTCTATCAACGGTAACCTTACCATGCAGTCCGGCAACCTGCAATTGAACAATTATACAGTCGACCTGGGTAGCGGCGGAGGAACGATAGTGGGGGAAAACAACAATGCAAGGATCACCGGTACAACAGGGGGTACTATTAATAAAACAGCATCCCTGAATGCACCCGCTGCTGCTAACCCCGGAAATATCGGCGTGGAAATTACAAGCACTGCTAACTTGGGTTCCACCCTTATTAAAAGAGGCCATGTTCAGCAGACCAGTTCAGGCGGAGGATTGAGCATCTACCGGTATTTTGACATTACCCCTGCTAACAATAGCGCCTTGAACGCCACGCTCAAATTTTATTATTTTGACAATGAGCTGGCAGGAAGGAATAAACCCGAATTAACCCAATGGGCAAGTGCCAACGGAGGGGCCAACTGGACTTATCTTGGTCAGGACCAGACAGATAATACCAATGATTGGGTATTGAAAAATGCAATCGCCGGGTTTAACAGGATGACCCTTGCAAGCAATATAAACAACCCCTTGCCTATTCAATTATTGTATTTCACCGGGACATTGAAGAACGGAGAGACCCTGTTAAGCTGGGCCACGGCCAATGAATATAATAATGATCATTTTGACCTGGAACGCTCTCCCAAAGGAGTCGATTTCACTGCTCTTGCCAGTATAAAAAGCTATGGCAACAGTGATGTTCGCCAGACCTATCAATATATGGACGTGCATCCGTTCGTCGGATACACCTATTACCGGCTTAAGCAGGTGGATATAGATGGCCATTTCACTTATTCCCCCATCGTAACGGTTATGAATAATATCGGATTTACGTACACTGCTTTTCCGAACCCCGCAAAAGATAGATTTACAATAATCATTAATGCCGTCCGGGAAGAAGACGTTCATTTCGACCTGATCGATATATCGGGAAAGATTGTTTCTGCCAAAGAAGTACACCTGGTGCAAGGCGCCAATACATATGATTGGGATATTTCCCGCGTCGCCGGTGGTATTTTCTTTTTACGTCCCCGGGATAAGACAATGCCGGTATTGAAAATTATTAAAGAATAGCTTCTACTCCAGGCTCGCCTATTCGCTCTTCAGCAAAAACATTGATTGTCATTGGCTAAATGGTATCGGCAAAACAACATTCATTAACTACCATTGACTAAACAGGGCCTGTCCATAGTTAAAACCTGCTTACCTTGTTTCCATCCTTTAAAATCTAAAATTCAATAATCCATGCAAACACATCAGATGGTATCCTTTGTTAAAAGGACCTCACTACAACTGTTTTACCCCTCCTTCTTAGCGGCACGGTGATCACTTTTGGAAAATCAGGAGGATACGCCACAACTATATGGCCATCTAACTACCCATCTTCCATTTATATTTTTACAACAAATCAATTATTACCATTATGAAAACAATTAGTACAACTATGAAAACAATGACATTCATCCGGAAACCAACGCTATTTTTACTCCCATGTATACTCATATTGGCTCTTTACTCATGTAGCAAGCATAATAATACGGCGGCGGTTACCCCAAAAACAGACAGTAGTATTGCCTGGCAAGCGCTTCTTGGTGGTTCCGGTTATGATTGGGCCAATGCTATTATCCGGACCTCAGATGGAGGATATGTTACTGCCGGGAATACCTATAGCAATAATAATGGAGATGTGGGAGCAAATCACGGAACCGCTGATATGTGGATCGTGAAACTGGATGCAAATGGTGGCAAAGTATGGGGGAAATCACTGGGAGGTATTTCTTATGATTTAGCCTATTCCATCGCTGCGAGCGCTGATGGCGGGTATGTCGCGGCAGGATATACTACCAGTAATAATAGCGGCGATGTGGGAGCAAATCACGGAAGTTCTGATTTTTGGATTGTAAAACTGAACGGGAATGGCGACACGGTATGGACGAAAATAATGGGGGGCGCTGGTGATGAAAAAGCTCTTTCCATCATTGCCACCCCTGATGGCGGGTTTGCCGTGGCAGGTTACACAAATAGTAATAATACCGGCGATCTGGGGACAACCCAGGGAGGTTATGATATGTGGATCGTAAAGCTGAACGCGAATGGGTCTACGGCATGGACGAAAACGCTGGGTGGTGCTGGTGATGATATAGCCAGATCCATTGTTGCTACCCCTGGTGGCGGGTATGCCGTAGCAGGATATACTACGAGTAATAATACCGGTGATGTGGGAGCCACCAAGGGAGCTAATGATATGTGGATCGTGCAACTGGATGCCAGTGGCAACAAAGTGTGGGGGAAAACACTGGGTGGTTCTGGGGATGATTTAGCCTATTCCATCGCTGCTCTCCCTGATGGAGAGTATGTCCTGGCAGGTACTACCAAAAGTAATAATAGTGGTGATATAGGAGCAAACCATGGAGGTTATGATATGTCGATCGTAAAACTAAACGGGAAAGGAGACACGGTATGGACGAGAACCATGGGCGGCACAGGTGATGAAATAGCCTCTTCTATCACCGTTACCCCTGATGGCAGGTATGGTATATCAGCTGGTACAACCAGTAATAACAACGGCGATGTAGGCCCCTCTCACGGAGGCACTGATTTGTGGGTTGTGGAATTGGACGCTTCCGGTAAAACTTTATGGCAAAAAACATTTGGCGGTGCCTTAAATGAATTTCATAATTCGGTGGCAAGCATGGTCTATACAACAGACGGGGGATATGCCCTGACAACTGATTCCTATAGCAATGATGGCGATTTGAAGGGTCTGACGAATCATGGATTGAATGATATGTGGATATTAAAATTGCATTAAGGTAAGGCCGCTATTCTTTGCGTCGCTTATGCTCTGGAAAAAAGAAAATAAGACCATCCATTACCTGGTAATCGGATGGTCTTGACCCTTAAAACAACCTGTGCAAGAGTTAAATGCGATTTCAAAAATCCAATGTTCGTTATGTAGAAGAGATGCCGTGAAATGGTGTATCGCTCTATATAGAATTAGTACTAGCCGACTGTAGTTTTGTAACCACGTGCAGCAAATTTCTTATACCATTTTAGGGTAATAATAACAACCCCTTGATTTTCAAGCTCGCTATCAGCAAACTATACTTTAAAATGATTTGATTTCTTTTGATACGCCGTTTTATCGAAAACCCAGGTGAGACAACGCCATCCGTGGGCAGTATTGGATGATCTCCGCTTCGCTCCGCTGATCCAAAGACTACTGCAAGGCCCTTACCCAAGGCCTCCCATCCCGTTGCGCGGGATCGGGCTATTATTTTGCTCCGCTATTGAAAGCAAAGCTTTCATCGCTGCGCAAAAAAATAGCCCCCGGCTTTCGCCGGAGGCCTTGTGGGCAGTATTGGATTCGAACCAACGACCCCTTCCATGTCAAGGAAATACTCTAACCAACTGAGCTAACTGCCCGAAAAAAAACGAGAAGCGAAAATAAAGATTTTTTTAGATTTAGCCACATAAAATCTTATCCCCCCCTCCTCTTTAGTTCCTTCCTGATCAACCCCAACTCCCGCCCCGTCTGCCCCGACATAGAACTATTCTCCTGCGCACGCCGCATCAGGTAGGGTATCACATCTTTAATAGGGCCAAAAGGCAAATACTTGCTCACCGGGCACCCTGCCTTGGCCAGGTTGAACGTAATATTATCACTCATCCCATATAATTGAGAGAAATGAATATGAGCATGATTCAGGGGCTGCCCCTTCTGCTGCAGCAACTGCACCGCATACAGATTGCTGTACTCATTATGCGAAGCCACGATCACGGCGATCCTGTCAAGATGATCGATGCTGAATTCCAGGGCGGCATTATAATCCCGGTCCGTAGCATCCTTATCAGGCTGAATGGGAGAGGCATATTTTTCGGCGAGCGCCCGTTTGCGCTCCTTTTCCATATAGGCCCCCCGCACCAGCTTGGCGCCCAATATAAAGTCCCGCTGGACCGCCGCCTCATACGAATCCTTCAGAAAGACCAGCCGGTCATGCCGGTATAGCTGGATCGTATTATATACCGTAACCTGCCCCTTATTAAACCCTTCCATCATCAGGATCGTCAGCACATCCACCGGATCCTGTATCCAGGTCTCTTCTGCATCCACCAAAACCCCTACTTTCTTCGACTCCGCCGACCGGCAGATCCGTTGCATCCGCTCATGTACCCGCTGCCATTCCTCCTTCTCGGCCTGTGTCAGCGATTCCAGCGCCGCTGCATACCGTATCATGAGGGGGCCGCTCTCTCCCATGGAATGATCCAGCTTTTCCAGCAGGCCAAAACGGGCGATGCCGGTCACTTTTATGCTCATAAGGGGAATATTGGGCTGGGTGGCCGCATATTCGATCACCCGGATGAACTCCCCGCAGGCATGATCGTAACCTTCCTCCCCTTCTTCTCCCCCTTCCACCCCATAATCCAGGATCACCTGGACATGGTATTCTCCCAATTTCCGGGCTACGGACGCCGTTTGCGCCAGCGTCTCCCCTCCTACAAACTGGGAAAAAATAGTATCCCGGATCAGCCCTTTAACAGGTAATCCCGAACGGATCATCCAGGGGGTCAGCCGGGTACCCATTTTTACCAGGGATGAATACCCCATGCTGGAAAATAAAAAAGCGGCTTTTTTTAACTCCTTGTCCGATTTATACTCGAAAGCGTTTTCCGTATTGTCAAAAGAAAGGGATCCGGGGGCTGTATTCATACTATCAAACCTTATTTTCCGGGCAAAAGTAAGAACTAAATTTTTATCGGGGACGGTAAGATCGGTAACGGGAGATTCCTTAATTTCCATGACCAATAACTTCACATGAGAAAATACGACAATCTTCGCCTGGCAAGGGTCCGTCTTCCAACGGTCTGTCTGCTGGCATTCCTTGGCTCCTGCCACCCCTCCCCCCAATACGATACCATCATCCGTAATGGCATCCTCTATGACGGCACCGGCGGGCCTTCCTCCAAAGGGGATATAGGCATCCGGGCCGATACCATCGCCTTCATCGGGGATCTGTCTGGAGCCCGGGCCGCCCATGAGCTGGACGCGAAAGGCAAGGCCGTAAGCCCAGGATTCATCGACATGCAAAGCTGGTCCGTCAGCTCCCTCCTGCAGGACGGCCGGTCCCTCGGCGCTATCCGCCAGGGCGTCACCCTGGAAGTCTTTGGAGAAGGAAGCTCGGAAGGCCCTCTCACCGATACGATGAAAAAGACCGAAGAAGCCAATGAAGGGGATATCAAATATAAAATACAGTGGACCTCCCTCAAAGACTACCTCCAATACCTGGAGAAGAAGGGTGTCTCCACCAATGTAGCCTCCTTTGTAGGCGCAGCGACCATCCGCCAGAACGTGCTCGGAGACGCCAACCGCCCCCCCAGCCCGGAGGAACTGCTCAAAATGAAATCCTTAGCCAAACAAGCCATGGAAGAAGGCGCCATGGGCATCGGCTCGGCCCTCATCTATGCCCCGGGATTCTATGCAAAAACGGACGAGCTGATCGAATTGTGCAAGACCGCCGCCCCCTATGGCGGCCTCTATATCTCCCATGTCCGCAGCGAAGGCAACCAGCTCCTGGAAGCCGCCGATGAGCTGATCCATATCTCCAAAGAGTCCGGCATGCCCGCGGCCTTCTATCACCTCAAAGCGGCCGGAAAGAACAACTGGTCCAAACTCGATCCCCTGATCGCAAAAATAGACAGCGCCCGTAAAGCAGGATTGGACATCTCCGCCTGCATGTATACCTATACCGCCGGGGCCACCGGCTTCGACGCCTCCATGCCCCCCTCCGTACAGGAAGGCGGGCTGGACAAATGGATCGAAAGGCTCAAAGATCCCGCCATCCGGAAAAGAGTGCTGAAGGAAATGGTCACCCCCACCAACGCCTGGGAAAACCTCTACCTGGGCTCCGGGGCGGACAATATCATCTGCGCAGGGTTCAAGCAGGATTCCCTGAAATACCTGACCGGCAAACGGCTGAGTGAAATTGCAAAATTACGCCACCAGTCGCCTGAAGAGACCATCATCGACCTCGTCATCCTGGATCATTCCCGGGTCGAAGTCATCTATTTCCTGATGAGCGAAGACAACGTGAAAAAGGAGGTTCGTCTGCCCTATATGACTTTTGGCTCCGATGCCGCCAGCATGGCCCCCGAAGGCGTCTTCCTGAAAAGCAGCGCCCACCCGCGGTCTTATGGCAACTTTGCGAAATTGCTGGGCCAATATGTCCGGGAAGAGAAAGTGATCTCCCTGGAAGAAGCCATTCACAAACTCAGCGGCCTGGCCGCCGCCCGCCTCAAATTGAAAAAAAGAGGCGAACTTCGGGCCGGCAATTATGCGGATATCGTGATCTTCGATCCGGCTACCGTCCGGGCGAATTCCACCTATGACAAGCCTCACCAGCTGGCCAGCGGCGTCTCAGATGTTTTCGTCAACGGCGTGCAAGTGCTAAAGGACGAGGCCCATACCGGCGCAACCCCGGGCAGGGCAGTTTACGGTCCCGGCTATAAAAGGCAATAGCCCATCATTAATCAACACAACGAAATGAAGATCCTTCAGACCGATATTTATAAGTTCAGTATCCCCATGCATCCGTTCACCATCGCTACCGGAACCATGCATTACGCACAGAATATATTCATCCGGGTCCATACCGATGCCGGCTACTACGGGGTAGGCGAATGCTCCGCTTTCCCCATGATCGTAGGAGAGACGCAGGCTACCTGCTTCGAAATGGCGAAGGACTTCGCGGCTCTCTGGAAAGGGAAAGAGGCGCTGGACATAGGGACGCGGATAGGCGAACTACACGCCTTTACCGCCTTTAATGCAACCATCAAGAGCGCCTTCGACATGGCCCTGTACGACCTGGCGGCAAAAGCAGCCGGCCAGCCATTATACAGATACCTGGGAGGAGCAAAAAAGGAGATCGAGACGGATCTGACCATCGGCATCGATACGCCGGAGAAAATGGCCCAAAAAGCCATTCAGTTCAAAAAAGACGGAGTCCGCATGATCAAGATCAAGCTGGGCAAGAATGGGAAAGAAGATGTAGAGAGAGTGCGGCAGATCCGCAACGCAGTAGGCAACGAACTTATACTAAGGATTGACGCCAACCAGGGCTGGAATTTCGAGGATGCCCGATACGCCCTTACAGCAATGAGTCCTTTGAATGTCCAGTTCTGCGAGCAGCCCATGCGGCACTGGGAGGACGACCGGCTGCCCGAATTGCGGAAAAATGTCCCGGTGAAGATCATGGCCGACGAGAGCGTCTTCGATCATCACGATGCCCGCAAACTGATTGCCGCAGAAGCCTGCGATTACGTCAATATTAAATTCGCCAAGTCCGGCGGTATCCTCGAAGCCAGGGAAATCGTTGAAACCTGTGAGTTATCCAACATCCCCTGTATGATGGGTGGCATGCTGGAAAGCCGCGTAGCTCTCACCGCCTTCGCCCATTTCGCCACCGCCCATGACAACATCATTTTCTACGACATGGATACCTGCCTCCTGGGACATAAGACCGATCCCGTCACCGGCGGCGTACAATACAAAGGCTATTTCCTCGAAATCCCCGACACGCCCGGCATCGGCGCTGACGTAGACGAGTCCTTTCTGGAACAATGCGAGAAAATCAGCGTCTGACCGCAGTTGCAGGTCATTGCGGCTTCGGCCAGCCTGCCGTTCCTGCATCTTAATGCAGGGTTCAGGAACATCCGCTATATTTGCACAAACCCGAAAGGATGCAAATGAAAGCAAAGACAGCTAAGGAATCGCATATCATCATGACCGAATTAGTCTTACCCAATGATACCAACGTATATGGCAACCTGATGGGAGGCCGTCTCATGTACTGGATGGACATCGCCGCCGCCCTGGCAGCAGGCAAACATTGCAACGCACCCGTAGTCACCGCCTCCGTAGATAATATCTCCTTTGAGAACCCGATCAAGCTGGGAAATGTCGTTCATATCGAGGCGAAAGTGAGCCGCGCCTTCAACAGCTCTATGGAAGTACACATGAAAGTATGGGGCGAAGACCATACCCAGCAATACAAATACAAAAGCAATGAAGCCTACTATACCTTTGTAGCCCTCGATCCCAACCGACGCCCCAGGCCTGTTCCCGAACTCATCGCCGAAACAGAAGAAGAAAAAAAGATATTTGAAGGGGCCCTCCGCAGAAGGCAATTGAGACTGATCCTCGGCGGTAAGATGAAGCCGGAAGATGCAGGAGAATTAAAGGCCTTTTTTATGAAGGACTAAAGAGGCTTCCTCATCGGGCGTTTGTCCCTTACCGGAGGCTTGTTCCTTACCAGCTTCCAGTTTGCCCCAGTGATGAGCGCCCATCATCATGAACTTTTTGCTCTGCCCGATCGCATCCATCACCTTCTCCAGGATCTCATCGAGAGGGGCATCATAGTCGATGTCCATGGGCTCTTTGAATGTCACGGACAAGATCGTCCCTTTCTTTTTGATTCTTAATCCTTTTTTATCAAACGCCCGCCAGAAGCCGCTGATCACGACCGGTATCACGATGGGCTTGTTTTGCTTGATGATCAGGGCCGTTCCTTTTCTGCCCGGAGCAAAAGGCTTGGTAGTACCCTGCGGGAAAGTGATCACCCAGCTAGTGCTGAGGGCCCGGGTGACCTTCCGGGTATCCGAAGGATCCAACCCTCGTCTTACCTCCTTACCATCCTCTTTCCAGGTCCTTTTCACCGGCAACGCTCCGGCCAGGCTGAACAATTTGCTCACCCAACTCCCTCTCATTGTCTCTTCCGCCGCTACATAGAACACATTGGTAAATGGGTTCAGCAGGTAAAAAGGAATACCCAGACGATTCTTCTGCCTCCATTTCACTGCGCTGAAAATATGGAAGAAAGTGATCACATCCGCAAAATAGGTCTGGTGATTGCTCACGAACAGCACATTGCTCCTCGGTAGTTTACGCAGATGTTCTGTGCCGGTTATTTTCAATCGGTTCACAATCGTCAGCACCGGATAGGAGACTGCGCCTACTATGGCATAGACTATTTTCCGGACAAGACTAAAACTCTTTAATCGTTCTCTCAACGAACTCATGCACGGGATTTTTGTTCTTGAATATCCACTTCGAAAGTACGGAATTGTTGAGAGAATCCACACATCTCCTTAACTTTGAAGCTTATGCAAGTGAATACCGTTATTTTCGACATGGATGGCTTATTGATCGATTCCGAACCCTTCTGGCAGGAAGCCGGCATTGAAACCCTGGAACAATACAATGTGGCCCTGACCCTGGAGCAATACCATCTCACGACAGGTCTCCGTACCAAAGAATGGATAGACTATTGGTGGAATCATTTCCGCATCAATGCGGACTCCGCCCAGGAAGCGGAAGATAAGATCATGGAGCTGGCGATCCAAAAAATAAGGGAAAAAGCGAAGCCCATGCCCGGTATCGACCATATCTTCTCCTTCTTTTCGGAAAAGGGCTTCCGGATCGGGCTGGCGACCTCCTCTCCCCTGACCCTGGTGGACGTGGTCGTGGAGAAACTGGGCATCCGCTCTTATCTGGACGCCATTGCCTCCGCTGGTCACCTGCCCTTCGGCAAGCCCCATCCCCAGGTGTATATGGATTGCGCCCGGGCCCTGGAAGTGAGTTCTCTGCAATGTATCTGCTTTGAAGATTCCTTTAATGGGCTGATCGCCGCCAAAGCCGCCCGCATGAAATGCGTCGTTATCCCGGCGCCGGACCAGTTCAGCCTGGCCAAATGGGGAGCGGCCGACCTGAAATTAAACTCCCTGCTGGAATTTAGCCAGTTCCAACTCGACGCGATATAGTCAAAAAAAAGACCCCGGTCTCCCGGGGTCTTGCTTATAGAAGTCTATTCTACTTACTGTTGAGGCGCTTCTCCACTTCCGCTCTGATCTTTCTCTTCCTGCTTCAGCTTTTCCTTGATAGAGGCTAAAGCTCCCAGATCACCCAGGGTCGGCTTTTCAACCTTGCTCTGGATATTCTTAACAGCCTTGCGTGTCTTGTCAGCATCAGCCCTTTGCTCTTTCTGCAGAGCATTCTTCTCGTCGGTCTTCACCTGTTCCCACAGACGGGTGTGCGATAACACGATACGTTTTTCATTGCGATCGAATTCGATCACCATGAACTGTGCCGTTTCATCTGCAGTGATCTGCTTACCATCTTCCTTGTTCAGGTGACGGTTGGGAGCAAATCCTTCCAGTCCGTAAGGCAGCTGAACGATAGCGCCTTTATCATCTTTACGGATCACCGTGCCTTCATGGACGGAACCAACAGCGAAGGTTTCTTCCAGGGCATTCCAAGGATCTTCTTCGAGTTGTTTGTGTCCAAGCTGCAGCTTGCGATTGTCCTTATCGATTCCCAGGATCATCACGTCGATATGCTGTCCAACCTTCGTGTACTCGGAAGGATGATTGAAACGTTTCAGCCAGCTCAGGTCGCTGATATGGATCATACCACCGATACCGGGAGCCAGTTCAACGAACACACCATAAGGAGTGATATTCTTCACAAGACCGTTGTGACGGCTGCCCTGCGGGAATTTCGTTTCGATCGTATTCCAGGGATCTTCACTGAGCTGTTTAATAGACAGGCTCATCTTACGGGCGTCCTTATCCAGGGTGACCACCTTAGCCTGGTGCTCGTCGCCTAATTTGAAGAATTCCTTGGCGTTGATCGGCGTATTGGCCCAGGTAATTTCACTTACGTGTACCAGACCTTCCACACCCGGCATGATTTCCAGGAATGCGCCATAATCTTCGATATTGACAACCCTACCCTTCACGATCTCGCCTTCCTTGATTGTTTCAGGCAGCACATCCCATGGATGCGGGGTCAGTTGTTTCAGACCCAGAGAGATACGTTTCTTGCCATCGTCGAAATCCAATACCACCACCTGTAATTTCTGATCCAGCTTCAATACTTCGCTCGGATGGCTGATACGGCCCCAGCTGATATCGGTGATATACAGCAGACCATCCAGACCACCCAGGTCCATAAAGGCGCCGAAGTCCGTGATATTCTTGATAGTACCTTCCAATACCTGTCCTTTCTCCAGCTTGCTGATGATCTCTGCACGTTGTGCTTCGATATCGCTTTCGATAAGGGCCTTGTGAGATACTACGGCGTTCTTGATAGCTTCGTTGATCTTCACTACTTTGAACTCCATCGTCTTGCCAACGAACTGATCGTAATCAGTTACAGGCTTCACATCGATCTGAGAACCCGGTAAGAAAGTCTCCATACCGAATACATCCACGATAAGACCGCCTTTCGTTTTGCTGGTAACCGTACCGGTAACCACTTCGCCTGTTTTGTGTACTTCCACGATCTTCTCCCAGGCACGGGTGATGCGGGCTTGTTTACGGCTCAGGTGAAGGTGACCTTCCCTGTCTTCCTTTTCTACCACCATCACTTCCACTTCATCTCCCGTCTTCAGATTCTGCAGATCGCGGAATTCATTCAGGGAAACGAGACCATCGCTCTTAAATCCGATGTTCACTACCACGTCTGTCTTGGTCAGACCTACTACAAGGCCTTTCACCAGTTCGCCATCCGTAATAGCAACGAACGTGTTGTCATACACCTGGTCATACTTTTCCTTTTCTGCCTTGGTGTAAGCGGCCACATTCCTCTTGTCAATGCTCCAGTCGAAGTCATCATGTGCAGTCTGCACATATACAGGTGCTTTTGGTTTCGCTGTAGCCTCTGCGGTAGCTTCTGCTACTGCCGGAGACTCCTGTACTTCTTCAGCGTTTGAGTTAATAATATTGTTTTCAGACATAAAATGTAAATCCCGAAGGTTTTTAAATTCGGACTGCAAATTTACGAAAAATCGGAGCCTTATCCAAGGATTTCCCCCCTTTTTTCCCCTCCCGCAATCGCCTTCGCCGCGACAAATCCGCTGGTCCAGGCATGCTGGAAATTGAATCCTCCCGTGATCCCATCCACATCCAGGATCTCCCCGGCAAAGAACAGGCCCGGCACTTTCCGGCTCTGCATCGTGGAAGGATCCACTTCGGCCAGCTTCACCCCGCCGGCCGTGACAAATTCTTCCTTAAAAGTAGTTTTACCCTTTATCCGGAACTCACCGGCACAAAGCTGGCTGACCAGCTTATTCTGTTCCCGGGCCGGCAGGTCGGCCCAACGCAGCTCAGCCCCGATCCCGGAAGCCGTCAGCAAATATTCCCACAGGCGCTGGGGCAGGCCGAATGGATTTTTAGCCGCCATCTTCTGAGATGCCCGGTCATACCGGACCTCCTGCAGTTTCTCCCGGGCCGACTGCTCATTGAATTCCGGGATCCAGTTCACCAGGATGGAAAATTCATACTGGCCAAGCGCCAGTTCCCGGGCGCCCCAGGCCGACAAACGCAGGATCACCGGGCCGCTGAGTCCCCAATGCGTGACCAGCAAAGGGCCTCTCTCCAGCAGGCGGGAGCCCATTATCTTTACCTGTGCATCCGGCACAGATACTCCCATCAATTGTGTAATGGGATGCCCCGGCATATTAAAGGTGAACAGGGAAGGAACCGGGTCTTCGATCGTATGACCCGTTTGTCGTATCCATTGGAACATCCCGGTTTTGGGATACCCTCCGCAGGCGATACAAACATAGTCGGCATCCAGGACCCGCCCATCCGAAAGATGCACGCGAAACGCCGGGCTGTCCGCTCCGGTCTCCACTTCCACCACCTCCGTCCGCATCAGGATCTCCACCCCTCTTTTATTCACTTCCTTCATCAGGCAATCAATGATCGTCTGCGAAGAATCCGTCACAGGAAACATCCTCCCATCCTCCTCCGCCTTCAGTTCCACGCCTCTCTCGGCGAACCATCGGATAGTATCGGTAGTAAACCATTGATGAAATGCTTTTTTAACGAAATTGACTCCCCGGGGATATTTTTTCGCCATGTCAGCAATGACATAGCAGGCATGCGTAACATTACAACGGCCGCCTCCGCTGACTTTCACCTTGCTGAGCAATTTGCTTGTCTTCTCCAGCACGATCACAGACAGAGAGGGGTCCATTCCAGCAGCATTCACGGCACAGAAGATCCCGGCCGCCCCGCCTCCGATAACGATCAGGCTTTTCTTAGACACCGGATGAGACCACGGCCTGTTCCGTGAAAAGATTAGGATTCGCCCTTTCCGCAGCTTCTATAATGCTGTAGTCCGACAGGATATCGGCCTTATTCTTTTGTACGCATACATCGTGCTCGAAATGGACAGAAGGCTGATTGTCCGATGTACGCACGGTCCATCCGTCACTCTCGGTATAGATCTCTCTCTTTCCCAGGTTGATCATCGGTTCGATCGCCAATACCAGCCCTTCCTTCAGCTTGGCCCCCGTGCCTCTACGGCCATAATTAGGCACCTGCGGATCTTCATGCAATTGCTTGCCGAGCCCATGCCCTACCAGCTCTCTCACCACGCCATAACCATATTTTCGTTCCGTATGTTCCTGGATGGCGTAGGAGATATCTCCTACACGGCCGCCAGCCACGGCTTTCTCGATTCCCTTATAAAGAGATTCCTTGGTCACCCGGATCAGCTGTATGATCTCAGCGCCGGGATCCCCGATCGCAAAAGTATAAGCATGATCCCCATGCCATCCGTTTTTGATCACCCCGATGTCCACGGAAATGATATCCCCTTCCCGGAGTTCCTGCTGATTCGGGAAGCCATGCACGACTACATCGTTCACAGAGATGCAGGAGTTGAAAGGATATCCCCGGTAATTTAAAAAAGAGGGTACCGCTCCGTTGTCGCGGATGAATTCGCCGATTACTTTATCAAGCGTCAGGCTGCTCACCCCGGGCTTAAGTATTTTAGCTACCTCTGTAAGCGTCCTGCTGACGAGCAGTGCGCTCTCACGCATGAATGCGATTTCCGATGCTGTCTTATAATGAATCATGTTCCTTCCTTATATCTGTTTAAAAGACCTCCCGGCTCCCTGCCTAACCAGGCAAAACGAAGGTCCGTCAAAACTTAAAAAAACCTGTTAGGAGCTATTTTCCTAACAGGTTCACCTATGTAAAAGTTCAATTTGCTTAGATCACAGCGTTCGACACAGAGGATTGACGCCCCTGTATCCTTCCGGACTTCATCAGGCCATCATATTGCCGCATCAGCAATTGGGTCTCGATCTGCTGAAGAGAATCCAGGATAACGCCAACCATGATCAGCAGGGAGGTACCTCCGAAGAAGGAAGCAAACCCTTGCGTGATCCCCAGTCTCTGCGCAAAACCAGGTAAGATACCGACTACCGCTAACAGGAAGGCCCCCGGTAACGTGATCTTGTCCATAACCGACCCGATATAATCAGCGGTAGGCTGACCAGGTTTCACACCGGGAATAAACCCGTTATTCCGCTTCAGATCATCGGCGATCTGCTTGGGATTGAATATCAGCGCGGTATAAAGGAAGGTAAACCCTATCACGATAACCGCGTAAATGATCATATGAACGAAATCCCTTGGATCGGAGAATAATCTGGCCATCCCCTTGGTAGAATCGAAGCTGGATAAGATGGTAGGCAGGAACATGATCGCCTGCGCAAAGATGATCGGCATCACACCGGCGCTGTTCACCTTCAGGGGAAGGAACTGGCGAGCGCCTCCGAACTGTCGGTTGCCTACGATCTGCTTGGCGTAATTGACAGGTACCTTTCTCACCCCCTGGATCAAAATGATCAGCCCCATGATGATAGCTACCAGAACGCCGATCTCTACGACGAAGATCAGGATACCACCGCTGCCCTGAGCGAATTTCGCGTCGAATTCCTGTTTGAAAGACCGGGGAAGACGGGCCAGGATCCCTACCATGATGATCAGGGAAGTACCGTTACCCAACCCCTTATCGGTGATCTTTTCACCCAGCCACATCACGAACAGGGTACCTGCCGTAAGTACGATCGGGGTCGTCAACCAGAAATAAGCGCTGAAAGAATCAATGATAGCGTCCTTACCTAATCCCTTAAGATAGGTCACGTAGGCATAAGCCTGAACGAAAGTGACGCCGACGGTTATATAACGGGTCCATTGATTGATCTTTTTCTGACCGCTGGCGCCTTCTTTCTGCACTTTCTGCATCTGAGGGATCAGAATGGTCATCAATTGCATGAAGATAGAAGCGGAAATATAAGGCATGATCCCCAACGCCAGGATAGAAGCCTGGGAGAAAGCGCCTCCGGAGAAGGCATCGATCAACCCCAGCGCACCGCTCTTGGCGCCACTGAGGGCGCTGAGCTTATTAGGATCGATTCCGGGCAACACGATATAAGTCCCGAAACGATAAACGAATATCAGAGAGAGCGTCACGACGATCTTACTTTTCAAATCCTCGATGCTCCAGATATTTTTAAGTGTTTGTATGAGTTTCTTCACGGAATTTCGTAATTTTTTTCAAACAAAAAAAGACGCATCCTGGATGCGTCTGTGCAAATTACATAAAATTACTTGATAATTTCGATTGTTCCACCGGCTCCCTCGATAGCTGTTTTAGCCTTCTCGCTGACAGCATTCACTTTAAAGCCCAGTTTAGCCTTCAGCTCTCCGTTACCCAGGATCTTAACCAGGTCCGTCCGGCTGATTAATCCATTGATATACAGATTCTCAGGAGTAAATTCGGTAAGGCCATACTTTTCTACCAGCAGGTCGATCTGACCCAGGTTGAATACCTTGTAAGAGACACGGTTGTTATTCTTGAAACCGCGTTTGGGGATCCTTCTCTGGATTGGCATCTGGCCACCTTCATGAGCCATTTTGCGCTGGTAACCGGCACGGCTCTGTCCACCCTTATTACCCTTCGTGGAAGTTCCTCCTTTACCGGAAGCTTCCCCACGGCCCAAACGTTTTTCTTTGTGTGTAGCGCCTTTAGCAGGCCTGATCGTGTGTAAATTCATTTTAGTTGATTTAGACTTACGGGGAATCGCCCCTCGCGAGCGGACCGTCGGTCCGCTTAAAAAATGTTTTTATTTCACCTCTTCCACGGTCACCAGGTGTTCCACCTTGCGGACCATTCCCAGGATCTGTGGAGTTGCTTCCACTACTTTGCTGGCGTTCATCTTCTTCAGGCCCAGTGCTTCCAGCGTTAATTTCTGACGCTCCGGACGATCGATGCCGCTCTTTACCTGTGTAATTTTGATCTTTGCCATGATTATTTATTTAATGGTTGACCGGTTCGGGCCTACCCGTTAAAAACTTTCTTTAATGATATGTGCCGGGTCCTGCTGACATTGATCGGCTCCCTCAGCATGGCCAGGGCCTTGAAAGTCGCTTTAACCACATTATGAGGGTTAGCGGAACCGAGGGATTTAGCCAACACGTCCGTTACACCGGCGCTTTCCAGAACGGCACGCATGCTGCCTCCGGCGATTACACCGGTACCATGGGCGGCTGGTTTGATCAATACTTTGGCAGCGCCTTCCTTAGCCAGCTGATCGTGAGGGATCGTACCATGCATGACCGGAACTTTTATCAGGTTCTTCTTTGCATCTTCAATACCCTTGGTAATAGCTTCCTGAACTTCCTTGGCTTTACCCAGACCATGACCAACTACTCCAGCTTCATTACCGACTACCACCAGTGCAGAGAAACTGAATGCACGGCCACCCTTGGTTGTCTTTACAACACGATTGATAGCAACCACTTTTTCTTTCAGTTCAAGATCGCCGGCTTTAATTCTGTTTAAGATTACTTTTGCCATTGTAATTATTTACGAATGCTATTTACAAATTACTGTACCTGTTATTAAAATTGAAGTCCGCCTTCACGGGCTCCGTCTGCTACAGCCTTTACACGGCCGTGATACAAATATCCACCCCTGTCGAAAATGACGGTTGTAAGACCCAACTCAACAGCCTTACGGGCGATAGCCGCACCGACCAGCTTGCCCTTTTCAACTTTAGGGACTTTCTGGGCAACGATGTCCTTGTCGCGGGAGGATGCAGATGCCAATGTTTTGCTGGCATCGTCATCGATCAGTTGCACGTAGATATCGCCATTGCTCCTGAAAACAGACAATCTGGGCTTTTGAGCAGTTCCGCTGATCTTGCGGCGGATGCCAAACTTGATCCTTTGTCTTCTGATTACTTTCGTATCCATTGTTGTTTATTTAGCGATTCTGATACTGCCAGAATCTAATTATTCATTTATTTACCAGCCGCTTTACCAGCTTTCTTACGAACCACTTCACCCACATAACGTACCCCTTTACCCTTGTATGGTTCAGGTTTACGCAGGCCACGGATCTTGGCAGCTACCTGCCCGATCAGTTGCTTGTCAACACCTTCCAGGGTGATCTTCGGGTTTTCCCCTTTCAGCTGCTCGGTGCCTATTTTCAATTCCTTAGGGATCTCGAAAATGATATTGTGAGAATATCCCAGGGCCAGATCCAGCAGGTTGCCCTGGCTGGAAGCTTTAAAACCTACCCCGATCAATTCCAGCTTTCTTACGTATCCTTCCGTTACCCCTTTCACCATATTGGAAACCAGGGAGCGGTACAGACCATGAAGCGCACGGTGGCGGATCTGGTCGGTAGGACGTTTAAATTCTACGGCGCCATCTTTTACTTCCACGGTGATATCACGGTCGATGGCTTGTTTCAATTCCCCTTTCGGTCCCTTCACGCTCAGGAGATTATGCTCTCCGACTGTCACTGTCACACCCTTCGGGAGGATCACTGGTTGCTTACCTATACGAGACATAGTCTTAGTTTGTAGTTTATGATTGTTATTCGTGGTTGCCGATCGGTCAGCCTCTATAGGTAGGGCTTAATGTATCGGGTTCCTTTTACTTCTTAGTAGATATAGCAAAGCACTTCGCCGCCTACATTCTGTACTTTCGCTTCCTTATCGGTCATTACCCCTTTGGAAGTGGAGATGATCGACACACCCAGGCCATTCTTCACACGTTTGAACTCAGCAGGGCTCGCGTATTGGCGCAGACCCGGACGGCTCACCCTTTCCAGGGACTTGATCGCAGGCTCCTTGGAGGTGGGATCATATTTCAACGCGATCTTGATCACGCCTTGCTTGTTGTCATCCTCAAATTTGTACTTAAGGATGTATCCTTTGTCATAAAGGATCTCAGTCATACGCTTCTTGAGGTTGGAAGCAGGTATCTCCACGATACGGTGATTCGCCATCTGCGCATTCCGGATTCTAGTCAGAAAATCTGCTATTGGATCAGTAACCATTGTTTATATTCAATTATATGATTTCAAAAAAAAATTACAATGCGATATCCAATGATATCAATATTTACGGCCGGGCTCTTACCAGCTCGCCTTTCTTACACCAGGTATCTTGCCTGAAAGGGCCATGTCCCTGAAGATCACCCTGGAAATTCCGAAGTACCGGATATATCCCCTGGGGCGGCCTGTCAACTGGCAACGGTTATGCAGTCTTACAGGAGATGCATTCCTCGGAAGCAGGTCCAATGCCTTGTAATCACCGGCGGCTTTTAAAGCGGCGCGTTTTTCAGCGAATTTCGCTGTCAAAGCTTCCCTTTTTCTCTGTCTCGCCTTTACTGACTCTTTAGCCATTTTATATAACGTTTTAAATTTTATAAGCTAATCACAACAATATTAATCCTTCTTTACACCACGGAAGGGCATACCCAACTCTTTCAGCAATTCAAATGCTTCTTCGTTGGTATTGGCAGTGGTCACGAAAGTGATGTCCATACCGGTGATCTTATTCACCTTGTCGATATCCACTTCAGGGAAGATGATCTGCTCGGTGATCCCCAGGGTATAGTTACCACGGCCATCGAATGACTTCTCGTTCACACCCTTGAAATCCCTTACACGAGGTAAACCCGTAGACACCAGGCGATCCAGGAATTCATACATCTTCACACCACGCAGGGTTACCCTTGCCCCGATCGGCATGGCCTTACGCAATTTGAAATTGGAGATGTCCTTTTTCGACAACGTAGATACAGCTTTCTGTCCCGTGATCAGCGTCAGTTCGTCCAGAGCGACGTCAACCAGCTTCTTATCGGTTACTGCACCGTTTACGCCACGGTTCAGACATATTTTTTCCAGTTTCGGAGCCTGCATAATGCTGCTGTATCCGAATTTTTTCATGAGAGCAGGTACAATTTCTTTTTTGTACTTATCTGCCAGACGCGGAGTGTATTTTACGGTACTCATTTGATAACCTCCCCAGATTTTTTAGATATGCGAACTAATTTTCCGTCCACGCGGGAACGTTTGATTTTGGTAGCAGCACCGGTCTTGGCATCCCACAACAGTACGTTGGAGATATGGATCGGAGCTTCCTTCTTCACGATACCACCCTTGGTGTTCTGCGCAGAAGGCTTGGTGTGCTTGGTCACGATGTTCACGCCTTCGACAAGGATCTTATTCTTATCGGTAAGCACTTCGAGGACTACACGGGCTTTTTTAGGGTCCTTATCGTCTCCGGTGATCACTACCACGCTATCACCTTTTTTAATATTGAACTTCGGTTTGAATCTGTTACTCATTTTATTATACTTTACCCGCCTGCGGCGGAGAATTTAACTCTAAGTTGGTTTGCCCCCTCCCGACGGACGGGTGGTCCGTCTTACTTATAACACTTCCGGCGCCAGGGAGATGATCTTCATATATCCCTTGTCACGCAGTTCCCTGGCAACAGGTCCGAAAATACGGGTGCCACGGGGTTCATCAGAAGCGTTCAACAATACCACAGCATTATCATCGAACCGGATATAAGAACCGTCTTTACGACGCAATTTTTTCTTGGTACGAACGATCACCGCTTTTGCAACGGTACCCTTCTTAATTCCTCCAGAAGGCAATGCGTCCTTTACAGTGACAACGATCTTGTCGCCGATACCGGCATAGTCCTGTCCGCTATTCCCCAATACCCGGATGCACAACACTTCTTTGGCACCACTGTTATCAGCTACGTTTAGTCTGCTTTCTTGCTGAATCATTTTTTTACTTTTGGCTCCAAGCTATCCGCTTGAAAAGAGTTATAATTAATACCGTACTAAGGCTATTGCCTGAAGCTCCACCGCCAGGGCGGATGGCCGAAGGCCCTGCGTACTACTTCGCTTTTTCGATGACTTCCACCAGGCGCCAGCGCTTGGTCTTGCTCAGCGGACGGCTTTCCATGATCCGTACGACGTCCCCGATGGTGCACTCATTCTTTTCATCATGAGCATGGAAGCTGGTAGTCTTTTTTACGAACTTACCATAGATGGGGTGCTTCACTTTTCTTTCTACCGTAACAGTGATGCTCTTTTCCATCTTGTTGCTTTTCACCACCCCGATCCTTGTTTTACGCAAATTTCTTTCAACCATTGTTTTAGCTTTTAGCTTTTTTATTATCAGCCGCAACCTGCACGGGGCAGTCACCGGCAATTTTTATTCTTTACCCTTTAACAGTTTTCTGAGCCAGGGACGTTTTCAGCCTCGCTATATCCTGTCTCAAGGCGCGAATGCTCATCGGGTTTTCCAGCGGAGAAATAGCGTGTGCGAATTCCAGCTTCTTCAGACGCAATTCATCTTCCTGGATGCGCGCTTTCAGATCCGATACATTCAGATCCTTCAGGCTCTTTACAAAATCAACTCTCTTTGACATTGATATCAGTTTTACTGTTCTTGTTTATGTTCTTATGACCTGCGGTCCGTTCTTTCTCTTCCTATTCGATCTCACTGATGGTCCCGGTCCGGATTGTTCGCGAACCTTCGGTTCGCGTCGATCATATTGTCGGGGTCCTGCCGGACCAGCGTCCCTCCGGGTCGCTAGGCAATCGCATCCCTGCGCACGATGAACTTGGTCTTGATCGGCAGTTTCTGCGCTGCCAGCTCCAGGGCTTCCTTGGCTACCGCTTCGGAAACGCCATCCGCTTCGAACAGGATACGACCTGGCTCGACTACGGCAGCCCAGTACTCAGGGTTACCCTTACCTTTACCCATCCTCACTTCCTGTGGCTTCTTGGTAATGGGCTTGTCAGGGAAGACACGGATCCATACATTCCCTTCACGCTTCATAGCGCGGGTCAGAGCCTGACGGGCAGCTTCCAGTTGGCGATTGGTCAGCCAGATCGCTTCCAGTGATTTCAAAGCATAGGTGCCGAAGGCAATAGAGGCTCCTCTCTTGGCAGTCTCACGAATACGGCCTTTCTGTCCTTTCCTGTGCTTCGATCTTTTAGGTTGTAACATCTTGAATTATTTTCCTTGTTATCTCGAACTTGATGTCTTTATTTTTAAATTTCCTTTCAGGGCCAGGGGGTCAGGGCTTAATGCCTGCCGCCTCCACCACCACCTCTTCTTTCTCCGCCACCGCCGCCGCCGCGTCTGTCACCACCACCGCCACCGCCTCTGCGATCTCCACCACCTCTGCGGTCATCACGATGACCACCACGATCGTCATCCCTTCTTTCCCTTCTGTCACTTACATCGGTCTTGCCTCCGACGAAATTCGGATTCAGGTCTCTCTTCGCCAGTACTTCCCCTTTACAGATCCATACCTTGATACCGATCTTTCCGTAAACGGTCAGCGCGAATACATTGGCATAATCGATGTCCATACGAAGGGTATGCAACGGGGTCCTACCCTGCTTGATCTCTTCCGTACGGGCGATTTCAGCGCCACCCAGACGACCGGCAACCTTGATCTTGATCCCTTCCGCACCCATACGCAGGGCAGAAGCGATCGCCATCTTTATAGCGCGTTTGTAATTGATACGATTCTCGATCTGACGGGCAATGGTATCTCCTACGATGTTCGCATCCAGCTCAGGGCGACGGATCTCCAGGATATTGATCTGGACATCGTCCTTACCCGTCAGCTTCTTCAGCTCTTCTTTGATACGGTCCACTTCACCACCACCTTTACCGATGATGATACCAGGCTTGGAAGTATGGATCGTCACGATCAGCTTATTCAACGTACGTTCAATAACGATCTTGGCAATTCCACCTTTATTGATACGGGCATTCAGGTAAGTCCTGATCTTATTGTCCTCGATCAACTTGAAGGCATAATCTTTTTTGCTGCCGTACCAGTTGGATTCCCAACCTCTGATGATCCCTAGCCTGGCCCCAATTGGATTCGTTTTCTGACCCATGTTATTTTAGATAAATTTTATCAATTAGTTTTTTGCTTCGCCAACTTTTTTGCTTCTTTCGCCTCAACCACCTTCGTATCGACGATGATCGTTACGTGATTGCTGCGCTTGCGTACGCGATAACCACGACCCTGAGGCGCCGGGCGCATACGTTTCAACGTCCTGCCACCATCTACCATTACGATCTTTACCACCAGATTAGCATCCGCAGCGCTCTGGCCTTCATTCTTCGCTTCCCAATTCTTAACTGCGGACCACAGCAGCTTGTGCAGCGGAACGGCAGAATGTTGAGGATGATGCTCCAGCAAAGCCAGGGCTTTCTCTACCTGAAGACCACGGATCTCATCAGCCAGTAAACGCATTTTACGGGGCGATGTCGGGTGATTTCTCAATTTAGCTACTGCTTCCATTATTTATTATTTATCGGTAACTATTAGTTACGCTATCTTTTTACTTGAATGTCCTTTAAAGTTGCGGGTAGGTGCAAATTCACCCAGCTTATGTCCCACCATGAACTCTGTTACGTAAACAGGAATGAATTTGTTCCCGTTATGAACAGCCAGCGTATGACCTACGAAATCCGGTGTGATCGTGGAACGACGGCTCCAGGTTTTGATCACCCCTTTCTTGGCTGTACCCTCGTTGATAGACAGGATCTTCTCTTCCAGATTCGCGTCTACGTAAGGACCTTTTTTAATTGAACGACCCATAACTATTATTTAAATTATTTCGCTAATTTTTTACCGTTCTTTCTCTGGATGATCAGCTTGTCGCTGCCCTTTCCTTTCGTCCTCGTCTTCAGACCGCGGCTGTACTGCCCGTTCCTGGAACGAGGCTGACCACCGGAAGCCTTACCTTCACCACCACCCATCGGGTGATCTACAGGGTTCATCGCAACACCACGGACCCTCGGACGGATACCTCTCCATACATTACGACCAGCCTTACCCATGCTCTGCAGGCTATGATCGCTATTGGATACCACACCTACCGTAGCGTAGCAGTTGATGAGCACTTTCCGTAATTCGCCGGAAGGCATCTTCAGTACGGCATATTTTTCTTCCTTATTGGTCAGCTGAGCGGAAGTACCGGCGCTGCGCACCAGCTTACCACCCTGACCAGGCTGCATTTCTATATTGTGAACGTTGGTACCCAATGGCATGAACTTCAGCTGCAACGCATTACCCAATTCAGGTACTACATTGTCACCGGCCAATACCGTCGTTCCTACCTGGAGACCCTGGGGAGCCAGGATATAACGCTTTTCGCCATCTGCATAATGCAGCAGCGCGATGAACGCAGTACGGTTCGGATCGTATTCGATAGAAGCTACTATTCCGGGAACTTCTTTCTTATTTCTCTTGAAATCGATGACACGGTACATTTTCTTGTGACCACCACCCCTGTAACGCATAGCCCTTCTACCCTGAAAGTTCCTGCCTGCAGTGGATTTCACCTTTTCCAAAAGGCTCTTTTCCGGAGTGTCTGATGTAATTTCCGCATACGCGTTTCCTACTCTCCAGCGTGTCCCTGCGGTAATCGGTTTGTATTTCTTAAGTGCCATTGTTCGTTTCTTATTCTTTTTAAAAATTTTTGTCAATCCTTTGCGGCGCTTGACCCGCCATTCTTTATCATACTATCCGGACGGACCGGAGATTAGGCCTAAGACTTAGATACTGGCATACAGATCGATCGTCTCCCCTTCCGCTACCGTGATCAGCGCCTTTTTAAAGGCAGGCTTGCGACCCTGAACATAACCGGCTTTTGTAAAGCGGGTCTTGTTCTTTCCGGGCACAACGGAAGTATTCACATCCACCACGGTGACTCCATAGAAATCTTCCACGGCTTTCTTGATCTCCAGCTTATTGGCTTTACGGTTGACCCTGAAAGCATATCTCCTCAGTTTTTCCTGCTGGGCATTTGCTTTTTCGGTCAGTATGGGTTTTACTAAAACTTCAGAAAGTTTCATCTTAGTTCAATTTGAAAATTTGTTAATTATGCTACTTCTTCAGTCACATCGTCTGCGAATACTTTGGCAGCAGTTTCGGACAGCAACAATATATCTGCATTCACAATATCGTATGTATTGACATCAGCCAGCAGGACACCTTCTACCTTCTCTAGATTACGTAAGCTCAGGTATACGTTGTCGTTATATTCCGGCAATACGAACAATACTTTTTTACCGGCAACATTCAGGCTCTTCAGCGTATCGGTGAACTGCTTGGTCTTAGGAGCATCCATCTTGATGTCTTCCACCACTACGATGGAGTTGCCTTTGGCTTTATGCGCCAGGGCAGACATCTTGGCAAGATCCTTCACCTTACGGTTCAGCTTGATATCATAATCACGGGGCTTAGGTCCGAAAATGGTACCACCACCTTTATACAAAGGGTTACGCAGGTTACCTTTACGGCTACCGCCCGTACCCTTCTGGCGATGTAACTTCTTGCTGGAACCCTGTACTTCCATACGGGTCTTTACTTTGGCCGTACCCTGACGCTGTGCGGACAGGTATTGCTTAACGGCAAGATAGATCACGTGGTCATTAGGCTCGATCCCGAAAATTTCTTCCGGTAATTCCACCGTTCTGCCGGTCTTCTTTCCTTGTATATTTAAAACGTCTGCTTGCATGGTAGTCTGATTAAAATTTACTTCTGAATTAAGACAATAGCTCCGTTGTGGCCGGGTACCGATCCACTCACCAATATGTAATTCTTTTCGGGGAATATCTTCACGACCTTCAGGCTCTTCACCTTTACACGGTCGCCGCCCATACGGCCTGCCATGCGGACACCCTTCATTACACGGGAAGCATCGGAAGAGTTACCCAATGAACCCGGAGCACGCTGACGGTCATGCTGACCGTGAGATTGCTGGCCTACACCATGGAAGTTATGGCGCTTAACAACACCCTGAAAACCTTTACCTTTCGTAGTACCTACTACTTCTACTTTTTCACCTTCGGTAAAGATCTCTACGGTAATGGAGTCACCGAGATTCTTTTCTATGGAATAATTGCGAAATTCTTTTACAAACTGTTTGGGGGAAGTGTTGGACTTGGCGAAGTGATTTTTTTCTGCTTGGGTAGTGTGCTTTTCTTTCTTTTCGCCGTAAGCTAATTGAAGGGAAGTGTAGCCATCTGTGTCCTTTGTCTTGACCTGCGTTACTACGCAAGGACCTGCTTCAATGATCGTACAAGCTGTTTGCTTGCCGTCAGGACTGAAGATGCTGGTCATCCCGATTTTTTTACCAATAATGCCTTTCATTTCATTTTTAATTTATGCCATCGGGTATGAGGACAGCCTTAGACTTACTATATTGGTATATTATAGCATCGATCTAGAGACTTCAATCCACCGTTTGCAGCCGACCTTTTCTTTGCGTCTTCATTTGCCCGCCTTGCGCGGGTCCGTGAAGCCAGAAGTACCGGTTGTAAACAAACCCTGAACGGCTTGTTCATATGTGCCCCAACTCTGCCAGTGGCAGCAGTTAAGGAGTTTACTTAGTTTCGTCCCTTTTCCCCTTCGGGAGCCGGGCACATCCAGCGCTACTTTATCCCGGAATCACTCCCGGAAGTTTGTAGATGGATATATAAAGAGCTTTGTGTCTGTTTGATTGGATCCTTCCCCCCTTTCGGAGTCCGGATGATCTTTTGATCCTTACCCTTATTCCTCCCTGAGGAAACCAGGCAGGGTATCGTCAGGCCTTGATCTCAACATCCACACCGGAAGGAAGATCCAGCTTGGATAAAGCATCTACCGTCCTCGAAGAGGAAGTGTAAATGTCCAGCAAGCGCTTGTGCGTATGCAGTTGGAACTGCTCACGGGCCTTCTTGTTAACGTGCGGCGAACGCAATACGGTAAAGATTTTCTTACGAGTAGGTAAAGGAATAGGTCCTGTTACTACTGCACCTGTACTGCGAACGGTTTTAACGATCTTTTCGGCAGATTTATCTACCAGATTGTGATCGTAGGACTGTAATTTGATTCTGATTCGTTGAGACATAAGCCAAATCCCATTTTTCGAACGGGGATGCAAAGGTATGGGTTAGTTATATATTTACAAAAGAAATTGTAGAAAAAGTTGCGCAATGGCCCGGAAAATTTTCTTTTACCCTTAAAAGTGTCTTCCCAAGGGGGGTACCGGGGGGCAAAGCCCCGCCGGTCGCGACGCATTAGAGTGACAAAAGGCCCTGCGACACTTTGCGCCAGCCCAGCAGGGCCTTTTGTCACCTCCCCCCTCCCGGACAATTCTTTCGCAGGTAATCCGTATACAGCGTCGATAAATGCTGCCTCGTCCCATCCCCCTCAAAAATCCCATGACTACGGTTGGGATAAGGCATGAACTGGAAGACCTTATTATACTTGATCAGCGTATTCAACAACATCTCCGCATTCTGGTAATGCACATTGTCATCCCCGGTGCCATGGATATATAAAAGATTGCCTTTCAAATTCTTAGCATAGGTGATAGGCGACCCGTTCACAAAATCCTGCCTGTTTTCCTGGGGAATGCCCATATACCGCTCCTGGTAGATATTATCATAGCACAACTGGTTGTCGACGGCTGCAATGGCAATCCCCGTCTTATAGATCTCCGGGTACTGGAACAACAGGTTCAGCGTACTGGAACCGCCCCCGCTCCAACCCCATACCGCTATACGGCTGCTATCCACAAAAGGCCATTTCAGGATCTCTTTGGCCGCCATCGCCTGGTCCCGGATATTCAACCGCCCGATATTCCGGTAGATCGACTTTCTCCATTGCCGGCCTTTGGGAGCCGGGGCGCCCCTGTTCTCCACGCTCATATAGATGTATCCGTCGGCCCGCATATCGCCCGCATAAAGGAAATTAAAGCCCGAGCCATACTGGTCCAGCACCGTTTGCGCTGCCGGCTCCCCATAGACATAGAATACCACCGGGTACTTTTTCGTGCTGTCAAAGTTCTGCGGTTTGACCATCCAGCCATCCATATCCACTCCATCCCGGGTCCTCACTCTGAAAAACTCCACGTTCCTGTTGGCCGCCGTCTCCTGCACCTTGGCGGCTATGTCCCCCCCTTTGCCCAGGGGCAGGTGCCCCGGCAGGCTCACCCATTCCTGGATTTCGTCCGTATTGGCATTACTGAAATTATGGAAGGCATACCGGGCATTGGGAGAAAGATCGTATTGATGAGTTCCGGGCTCGCCGGCAGGGCTGATCCTCTCCAGCTTACCCTTCCCATCCAGCCGGGTCCGGTAAAGATATTTCTGGGTAGCATTATCCGGAGAAGCCATAAAATAGACGTAATTGTTCTTCTCATCGATCAGGCTGACCGTAATGACATCATAATTGCCTTTGGTGACCAGGGCCTCTTTCTTCCCATCCCGGCTGACCCGGTAAAGATGACGCCAGCCATCTTTTTCCGACACCCAGCAGAACTCTTTACCCCCGTTGAGCCAATCCCAACCTGCTACGACCCCCTCCTGCCAGGCGCCCTTGCATTCAATATAGGCGCTATCCTGCTCCTCATAGAGCTGGGTTGTCTGGCCGGTAGCCACTTCGCTTAACAGGATCTTGCTATCGTTCTGCTTGCGGTTTAATTGCTGCAGGATCAATTGGGAAGAGTTAGCCGCCCATTCCATCCGGGGCAGGTAGGTCTGCCGGGGGTCCCCCGGAATATTCATCCATTGGGTCGTGCCTGTATTCAGGTCCACTACCCCGATCTTATAAGGCGAAGGAGCTTCCCCGACTTTCGGGTATTCGACGGGAACGACGAAGGGATAAATGGAATCCGTGGTATTCAGCATGAGGTAATCCTTCACCTGGTTGGCATCGATCTGCCAATAAGCGATATGCTGCCCATCCGGGCTCCACCGAAACCCGTCCCGGCAATCCAGTTCTTCCTCATATACCCAGTCGAAAGTACCGTTGATCAGCTTCCGGGTACCATTGGTGCTCGTCAGGCATTTACTTTGCCCCGTCGACAGGTCCTCGACATAGACATTATGTTCACTGGTATACGCCACCTTTCCCCCGTCAGGAGAGAATTTAGCAAACATCAGGGAAGAAGAAGGCCGGTCCTTACCCACTTGCTTCAACTCTTTGGTGGACAAGTCCAGGGCCCAGTAATCTCCCCGGGTATCATAACGCCAGACCCTTTTGCTGTTGGTGTAGAGCAGCAACTTTTTGCCGTCTTCCGAAAACGAAAAATTACGGATAGCCAGCGGTTTGCCCTGCCCCCCAGGCATCAGCTGATCCTTGGAAACGAGCACCGTTTCCTTACTATCCGGCAGATCCACCCGTACCACCTCCCCGGCCTTCACCAGGTAATAGGCATTCCCCTCCTTAGTCCATTTCAGCTCCGTCGAGCCGGGCTGAGCATAAGCGCCGATGCCAAATACCAAAAGAAAAATAGCCACTCCCGGACCAAAAAAAGACCTTGCTGTCAACAACATATACTATTAATTTTTTAGGGGCGGAAATTAGGCATTTATGCCGACTCCCCCTTTGCCGTTCATATATTGGCCCACAGGGCCAAGCCCCAACCGAGCGCAGCGAAGGTTGCGAACGAGGAAAGAGCGACTAAATGTCGCTCTGACGAAGTTCTGCCATCATTAGACCCGGACCTTCGACCCTTCAGGGTCGAAGGCCCGCTCCCCTGCAACTCGCCCCTCAAGCCTGCCTGCTAACGCCTTCTCCAACGGCCACGTATCCAATAATCCCCCCTGCGCTCATGTGCCCAACGACCGGGAACCCAGATCCATCCGGGATGGGGAGGCGCCGCCCAATAACCGCCGGTAGACACATAATGGCCACCCCGGTATTCCCATTCCTCATCGATCCAGATATGACTTCTGCTGGGAGGAGCGGGTCTTACACGCGGTCCGGCAAATACCTGTTCAGGGATAGGCCAATAGCCGGCGCACATAAAAAAAGCCGTCCTGAAAGACGGCTTATACAAAGAGTTTCAAATGGTCCTTTAGAAATTGAACAGGGCGCCCATGCCAAAAATATTGGCCTTGCTGTTGTCCAATACTTTCATATAAGTCAGCCTCGCCTCCACGTTATGCGTTCCTCTTCCCACGCCAAAACGGACGCCGACATTACCGGCAGGCCCAACCCCGTTGATAGTAGCCTGGTAGGTATAAGCACCACCGTAGGAATCGGTCGAGTCTACATTGTACTTGCCATAATGATAACCGGCCCCGCCGCCTATATAAAACCCGAAACGGCTCTCATTGTCCGGAGTCGAGCCCGCCCCGAAATTAAAATTGACGATCAGGGGAACATCGGCCATAAAACCGAGCGTATTATTCGTAGTACTGCCGCTATAAGAATTGTAGTTGCTGCTATAGCTCCCCGAAAAGCCAACGCTTAGCGGAACACCTGCAGAGAGAGAAAAATCTTCGTTTTCCAAAAAATTAATCCGGGGAGAATAAGTGACCCCTTCGGCAACAGCTGCATTACCGCCTTTTGCCGTAGTCACAAAAACAGTCAGGCCGACACCATGCGAAAAAGTTTGCGAGAAAGCGAAAGTTACCGGGAAAAACAACACCAGGAGAAGAGTGTATTTCTTCATAAAAAGGGGTTTAGAAGGGAATTAGCATTAGTTTTTAACGCGGTAAATATAGATACGGTGCGTTATACCCGCAAACTATTACCCTTCTTTTTTAAGGGTTTTTTCACCCTAAAAAAAATCCCGCTTGTGTAAAAAGCGGGATTTTTTATATAAGAAGAAATTCTTATTTAAGCATTCACTTTCCTTCCCTGAACCTTCGCGATCACTGCTTCCGCAACGTTGTTAGGCGCCGGAGAATAGTGCGAGAACTCCATGGTGGAAGTAGCACGGCCGGAGCTCATAGAACGCAATTGGGTCACATACCCGAACATTTCGCTCAAAGGCACTTTGGCTTTAATAACCTGCAGGTTGGCACGGCTGTCCATACCTTCCAGGATACCACGGCGACGGTTAAGGTCACCGGTCACATCCCCCATGTACTGATCAGGTGTCAGCACTTCCACTTTCATAATGGGTTCCAGCAGAATGGGTTTCGCTTTACGGCCTGCTTCCCGGTAACCGGATCTGGCGCATATTTCAAAGCTCATCGCATCGGAATCCACATCGTGGTAGCTACCGTCGAACACACGTACTTTCATGCTGGTCAAAGGATAACCAGCCAGTACACCCGTAGTCATGGAAACTTCAAACCCTTTCTGGATAGCAGGGATGAACTCCTTGGGAACGGAACCTCCGAAGATATCGTTCACGAACTGGAAATGTTTTCCTTCGTTTTCTTTCAGCCATTCTTCATCAGCCGGTCCGATCGCGAACTGAATGTCCGCGAACTTACCACGGCCACCCGTCTGTTTCTTCAGCACTTCGCGGTGTGTCACCGTTGCATTGAAAGCCTCTTTATAAGCCACCTGGGGAGCGCCCTGGTTTACTTCTACTTTAAATTCACGACGCATACGGTCAATGATGATTTCCAGGTGCAATTCACCCATACCGCGCAGAATGGTCTGACCGGTATCTTCATCTGTATTTACACGTAAAGTAGGATCTTCTTCCACCAGCTTGGAAATAGCCATCCCCATCTTATCGACGTCAGCCTGTGTCTTAGGCTCAACGGCGATCGCGATCACAGGCTCAGGAATGAACATGTTCTCCAGCGTGATCGGATGATCTTCATCACAAAGCGTATCCCCGGTCTTGATTTCCTTGAAACCTACCGCTGCGCCAATGTCTCCTGCCTCGATGAAATCGATCGGGTTCTGCTTGTTGGCGAACATCTTCATGATACGGCTGATACGCTCTTTCCTGCCGCTTCTTACGTTCAATACATAAGAACCTGCATCCAGGTGACCGCTATAACACCGGAAGAAGGCCAGACGACCTACGAACGGATCGGTCATGATCTTGAAAGCCAGTGCAGCAAAGGGTTCTTTTGCATCTGCTTTACGATGAATAGTTTCACCGGTATTGGGATCGAGCCCTGCAATGTCCTCGATATCCAAAGGAGAAGGCAGGTAACGGCAAACGGCATCAAGTGCAGTCTGCACCCCTTTATTTTTGAAAGAAGAACCGCACATCATCGGAACGATGCTCAGGTCCACCGTAGCCTTACGGATGGCCTCGTGCATCTCATCTTCCGTAATGCTGTTGGGATCTTCGAAGAATTTCTCTAACAGTGTATTGTCATACTCGGCTACAGCTTCCACCAGTTTGGCTCTCCATTCGGTAGCTTCTTCCAGCATATCGGCCGGTACAGGAATTTCATCGAAGGTCATCCCTTCTGTTTCCATATGCCAGATGACACCCTTCATTTTGATCAGATCCACCACCCCTTTGAAATCATCTTCCGCACCGATCGGCAATTGCAAAGGAACGGCTTTCGCTCCCAGCATGTCTTTAACCTGTTGAACCACCATTAAGAAGTCGGCGCCGGAACGGTCCATCTTATTGACGAAACCAATCCGGGGAACCTTGTAACGGTTAGCCTGGCGCCATACCGTTTCTGATTGGGGCTCAACGCCGTCAACAGCGGAGAACAGGGCGATCAGACCATCCAGTACACGCATGGAACGCTCTACCTCAATAGTAAAGTCCACGTGACCGGGAGTATCGATAATATTGAAATTATATTTTTTAGTATTCGCGTCCACCGTCCCTTTATTGGTAGGGAAATTCCATTGGCAGCTTACGGCAGCAGAAGTGATCGTAATACCTCTTTCCTTTTCCTGCTCCATCCAGTCAGTAGTAGCCGCCCCGTCATGTACCTCCCCAATTTTGTGGATCATGCCCGTGTAACGCAAAATGCGTTCTGTGGTGGTAGTTTTGCCGGCATCGATATGAGCCGCAATACCAAAGTTTCTTTGAAATCTTAAATCTGCCATTGTTATGTATTAAGAAGTTAAACCGTTTAGTTGTTTTAATCGTCTCGTTTCCCCAGGCGCTTGAGTTCTCTCAATCACCTCATTTTCTGCTGGTTATGCCTTTCCTGCTCACAAAATCCGCTAATAGCGGCATCCCGGCATCTTATCTATTTTAAACGAAAGGGTCCATTGGCCACTATCCTCCTTTTAAATTCGGTGCGCAAAGGTAACTAAATTATTCATGAAAACCTGCTATGGACAACAAAAAAACCCTGCGGAAACCGCAGGGTTCAGTATAGATAACAATAAGGTAATTATACTTTGAAGTGAGCGAAAGCCTTGTTCGCTTCAGCCATACGATGGGTATCTTCCTTCTTTTTGAAAGCTCCACCTTCCCCTTTGCTGGCTGCAACGATCTCTCCGGCAAGTTTTTCCGCCATACTACGGCCATTTCTTTCACGGCTGTAACGGATGAGCCATTTCATGCTCAAAGAGATTTTCCTGTCCGGACGAACCTCGGAAGGGATCTGGAAAGTGGCGCCACCGATACGACGGCTGCGAACTTCTACAGCAGGAGTGATGTTGGATAAGGCCCTCTTCCAGATATCATAGCCATCCTCATTGGTCTGTTTGGCTACTTTGTCCATGGCATCATAAAAGATGACAAAAGCCGTGTTCTTTTTACCTTGCCACATCAGGTTGTTTACAAAGCGGGTAACCAATTTGTCATTGTACTTTGCGTCAGGCGCCAGTGGCAATTTTTTGGCTTGCGTTTTCCTCATTTTTTGATGGAATTACTATTTGTGCACCTAAAATGGGTTTTTCCGAAAATAACCCATCCCGGTGCACGGTTAATGATGGGAACTTCGGCCAGCGGACCCGAGGTCCGCTATTGATTATTTTTTTCCTTTAGCAGCTGCGGGTTTAGCGCCGGCTTTTTCTTTCTTGGTACCATACTTGGAACGGCTCTTCTTACGATCCTTCACACCAGCCGTATCCAGGCTTCCCCGGACGATATGATAACGTACACCCGGTAAATCCTTCACACGACCTCCGCGGATCAGCACGATGGAGTGCTCCTGGAGATTATGCCCTTCACCCGGGATATAGGCGATCACCTCTACCTTGTTGGTCAAACGCACTTTAGCAACTTTACGCAAAGCGGAGTTTGGCTTCTTGGGAGTGGTCGTGTACACACGGGTACAAACTCCACGACGCTGCGGACAAGCATCCAAAGCCCTGGACTTGCTTTTTGCGCGAATAATCTCTCTTCCTTTTCTAACTAATTGTTGTATAGTAGGCATTCTGACCTATTTTATTTTGGGACGGCAAAGGTAACTTTCCTTAAAGAAATAAACAAATAATTTGTTGCGCTTCCGGTTTTTTCCCGAATCAAATCCTGAACATCCACCCGCGGGTATCCTCTTTTCTACCCTCCCGGATGTCCGTCAGCAGCTTTTTTACGGCAGGAACGGCCTTCCAGGTGTCCGTATCGAACTTCATGACATAATCCTTATAACGGAGCTCCTGGATCATGGAGACGGTGGCTGCCGTGCCGGTTCCGAACAGCTCCTTCAGCTCGCCGTTCTTATGGGCGCTGATCACCTCGTCAATGCTGATCGGCCGCTCTTCCACGGTATACCCCAGCTCTTTCAGCACCTCGATGGCGCTGTCCCGGGTAACCCCCTCCAGGATAGTCCCCGCTTCCAGGTCCGGAGTGATCGCCTTGTTCCCGATGATAAAGAACACGTTCATCGTACCAATCTCCTGGACGTATTTATGTTCAAAGGCATCGGTCCATAAGACCTGGTCATACCCTTTCTCTTTAGCAATGGAAGTGGCCAGCATACTGCTGCCGTAGTTGCCGGCAGCTTTGGCAAAACCGATCCCCCCCGGTGCCGCGCGGGTATAATGCTCCTCCACATAGATCCGCATAGGCGCCGAATAATACGGGCCCGTAGGGCTCAGCAGGATCATAAATTTATAGGTATCGGAAGGTTTTACCCCGATGACCTCATCCGTAGCGAACATAAAAGGCCGGATATACAGGGAATAATCATTTTTCATGGGGATCCAATCCCGGTCCAGGGACACCAGACGGCTCATTCCTTCCATAAAGATCTCTTCCGGAACCACCGGCATCCGCATCCGTTCGGCGCTTAGATTAAAACGCTTAAAATTATCCAGCGGACGGAAAATAAATGGATTGCCTTCCCGGTCCTTATAAGCCTTAATGCCCTCGAAAATGGCCTGGCCATAGTGGATGGCAGCTAAAGCAGGAGACAGGGACAAAGGCTGAAAAGGCCTGATCGACACCCTTTTCCATTCCCCATTTATATAATCCACTTCCAGCATGTGATCCGTAAAATATTTACCAAAAGGAAGATTATTAAAATCGAGTTCCCCGACTTTACTCTTACCTGTTTTCGTAACTTGGATATCCAGAGCAGCGATCATGTCGTATTAATTTTGTTACAACAAAGAAACAAACAATCTTTGTGCTTACAAAAAATTATACTAACAATTGTTAGTATTTTATGATACGGGTCCTTGTCTGTCAATAACTTCAAAGCCGATACAAATATTTTATGAGCCTCAATGATATCGAACTGGGAGATCTTATCGTAAGCGAACTATACCGGGATAGTCTTTTGGCTACAGAAGCCGCCCCCCCGACAGCGGCGCGCCCATCTGTTCCCAAAGCCCCCGCCCCTTCCATTCCCGGACCGGTTGCCCCCGTCCGGCTCAGCCCTGGCTCCGAAACCAATACACCCGTCAACCCGGTCGCCCGCACAAGCGCTCCTCCGATCGCCCCTGCCAGCCCGGTCCCAACTCCTTCCGCACCCGAAACAAAGTCCGCCGCGCCCGCCCCCTCCGCGGCTGCCCCAAGCTCCCCCCCCGCCCCCGACGGAAGCTATAAATTCCTGGGCAACAACCGCCGGAAGATCACCGTCCTCGTGCAATCGCCCGGAGTCGCTTTTCTGCCGGACGACCAGCTCAGCTTCCTCACCCGGATGCTGGAAGCCTGTAAAATGAATGTAGGTGACGTAGCGATCGTCAACTTAGTCAATGCTCCCGTCACTATCACGGCGCTCAAACAGCAACTACAGCCCAATGTGATCTTATTATTCGGCATGGAGCCGGTGACAATACGGCTTCCCATGAACTTCCCCTGGTTCAAGATCCAGGCCTATGACGAATGCACCTACCTCTGCGCCCCTTCCCTGGAAGAACTGGTGTTGCCGGGGGATGAAAGCAAACTCTTGAAAAGCAAACTATGGATGTGCCTGAAAACTTTATTTGAAATATGAACCCATCCCTTCCCAAAGTCCAGCTCATTTTCGCCACCAACAACCAGCATAAAGTGGAAGAGATCCAATCCGCCATCGGAAAGGAATTGGAAGTCATCTCTCTTCACCAGGCCGGCATCGACATCGATATCCCCGAACCCCACGATACCCTCGAAGCCAACGCTTCGGAAAAATCCGGCACCATTCACCGGCTCACCGGTAAGAACTGCTTCAGTGAAGATACCGGCCTGGAAGTAACCACCCTGAATGGCGAACCCGGCGTAAAAAGCGCCCGCTATGCAGGAGAGGACCGCGCCTTCGAGAAGAACGTGGAGAAGCTGCTTCATAAACTGAACGGAAATCCCGACCGCAGGGCACGCTTCCGCACCGTGATCTCCCTGATACTGGACGGACAGGAGCACCTGTTCGAAGGGATCTGTGAAGGCCGTATATTGATGAGCCCTGCCGGGGGCAAAGGCTTTGGCTACGATCCCATCTTCTCACCGGACGGAGAAGGTCGCAGCTTTGCAGAAATGACCCTGGAAGAGAAGAACCATTACAGCCATCGCCGCAAAGCCGCCGACAAACTCGTGGAATTCCTGCGAAAAACAATTCATCCGGCATAACGCTAACTCCTGGCGTAGCTTCAACACTCACCCAAACTCATTCATCACTCATCCCACCAAAACATTGCATATGCCTAAGGTAAGATTAACACTACCCGAAAATTTCACTTTTACCACGACCATCCCCGTCCGCATCACGGACCTCAACTATGGAGGCCACGTCGGTAATGATTCCGTCCTTTCCCTTATCCACGAAGCCAGGGTGCAATTCCTCCGTCACCACGGATATACGGAGCTGGATATGGGCGGAGTGGGGCTCATCATGGCAGATACCAACATCGAATTCAAGAACGAACTTTTCTACGGAGAGACCCTGAGGGCCGCCGTCGCCGCCAGCGAATTTTCCCGCATCGGTTTCGATCTTTATTACAAACTGGAAAAAGAAGTCGGTGAAAAATGGATACCGGTGGTCCTTGCCAGGACCGGCATGGTCTGCTATAACTATTCAGCCAGGAAGGTAACGTCGATGCCAAAGGAAATTTGCACCAGGCTGCTTTCGTGAATCGCAGCTTTCAAACCACACGTCGCGTTGCTCAAGTCTTTAGCCGCGAGTCTCTGGCAAGTCTCTGAACTCGATCTAACGGACTCAACCTTCAGGTCACGAATTTTGAGCGCTCGCTGCGCGAGGGCTTAGCAGCAAGTCTCTGAATTCGATCTAACGGGCTTAATCTTCAAGCCTATCGAGCGCTCGCTGCGCGAGGGCTCGCGCCAGCGACCGGGTCTAATGATGGGCCTTCGGCCGAGGCGCCCGTGGCGCCTCAGGCGTTCCATATCCTCCAGCTCTCCTCTGCCTGCAGGATCAGCATCTCATACCCATTCTCGATCACAGCGCCCCGCTCCTCCCCCTTTTGCAGGAACGAGGTCTTCTCCGGGTTGTATACCAGATCGAATAGATAATGCCGGGAGCCGATCGCCTCATAAGGAAGCGGAGGACAATCTTCTGTTTTCGGATACATGCCCAGGGGAGTGGTATTGACGAGTAGGGTACAGGACCGCAACAATGACGCATCTACCTGTTCATAACTAAGATCGGTGGTGGAAGGACGGGGCCTGCGGGAGACGAACCGGTAAGAGATACCCAGTTTCTTTATGACATATTCCACGGCCTTGGAAGCCCCTCCCGTTCCCAATATCAACGCCTGCTCATGATGCGGCTGCAGCTTCTTAAGAAGGGATTCGCGGAAACCGACCACATCCGTATTGTACCCCACTCTCTTGCCCTTCTCTATCCGGATGCAGTTGCAGGCATTTATTTCCTGAACGACCTCATTTCTGCCGTCCAGGAAGGGAAGCACCTGCTCCTTATAGGGGATCGTTACATTCAGGCCGCAGAGTTCAGGGTCGCCGAACAACGCCGTTAACTCCCCTATTTGCGCAAGGGGATACACAGAATAAGAAGCATCGGCAATCCCTTCCCTCTCGAACTTCTCCGTAAAATACCGCTGTGAGAAAGAATGAGACAGCGGATAGCCGATCAGGCCGAACTTCCTCATTTGGAAGTCACTTTATCCAGGAACATATGGAAGGTATCTCCCCGCAGGCCGATCCGCATGGCTTCCATGGCGATCACTTCCGAAGGAGCGATATTACCCAGGTTGACATTGCAACCGATCAATTCGATAAAATAGAGTTGCTGAGCCTTCTGTGGAGCTTCCCAGAGGATCTTTTCCGCAGGTATTTGTGTTAAGATCTCCTGCACCAGGCCTTCCCTGACCTCCCCGCTACCCCGGTAAATTCCTACATTACCCGCTTCCCGGGCCTCGGCGATCACATAGGAAGCCCCTGCGTTCAGTTCCGCACGCATCAGCTCGATCCACTTGTAAGGAGGTATGATATGCTCGGCATCCTTGCTGCCCACTTCGCTCAGCACTGTAAAGTGTTTGGTCAGTTTTTCAATATATCCGCATTTCTCCGCGTGGGGGATCGTGATGGACCCGTCACTGACCTCCACATGCGTAATACCGTATTCCTTACAGACTGCTATATAATCGTCAAACTGATTGCGTATAAGAAAAGCCTCGAAAAGAGTCCCCCCAAAATAAACAGGCAGATCGTAGGATTGATAGATCTCGATCTTTTCCCTGAGATTGGGAGTAACGAAGGCCGTGCCAAATCCTAATTTCACTATATCCACATGGGGGTGGGCCACACTCATAAAACTCTTTGCTTCCTCTATGCTCAACCCCTTGTCCATAACCATCGTAATACCATGCTGACGGGGCTTCAACATTCTTTCCGGAATCTGCGTAAGTTTAAAATTCATCCTCTTGTTGTTTCATTTAGTGATAAATATCTTTATATCTCAGTCCATAACGCCTCGGCGAACCTTCGTGTTCTCATAGCAGGCGCAAAAATAGGAAACAAACAAATACTAAATATTGTCTGTCAATATTGTACAATATTATAATGTAATAGCGCGAATGGGGAGACCTTAAATAGACTTGTTTTTCTTATAGCGGGCAATGATGTCCACTACCGGTTGATATTGCAGGATCACCGGGTTTAATTCCAGTAATTTCTTTAAAAGTTTAGGAGCCTTCATCATCGCCTTTTCCAGTTGCAGCAGGCCCTCCTTGGATTTGCCCAGGGCGAAATAAATGGCGCTCAGATAGAAGACGAACAAAGGTTTCCCGCCCGTAATACGGATAGCAGCTTCTACCTGCTCAAGGGCTTCGTCAAAAAATTCCGCATTATATAGACAACGGATCAGGGCCTCCCAGCTGGAAATATTCCGGGGGCGCATCCTGACCACATTGGAAAAGAACTGGATCGCCTCCTTGAATTCCCCCATCTGCATTTTGCATTCCCCCATCGCCAGGTTATATTCCGGCTGCATCGTATGAATACGCATGGCGGCTTCCAATTGCTTCACGCCCTGGGACCACTGGCCCTCGTTGATATAGGTGCAGGCGAGCTTGTAATACAGCTTGCTGTCATCCGGGTTGAGATGCGAAGCCTTCCGGTAGTAAAAGCGGGCCTGCGCATAATTATTCAGTTTATCGTAACAATGCCCGATCGCTTCATAGATCACATCTTCCGGCCTCGACAATTCCAGCACCTTCTCCAGCGATTCGATGGCATCCCGGAATTTCCGGAGGCGGATATAGGCATCCCCCATGTTACGGTAAGCATAATCGAATTTCTCATCGATGACCAGGGCATATTTATAAGCATCTACCGCCTTCTCATATAATTTCAATCCCTGGTAGGCCGCTGCCAGGTTAAACCAGGCCAGTTCGCTGTAAGGATTGTCATCGATGATCTGCTGATGAAGGGTAATGCTCTCCTCATTCCTGCCGGTAAAGTCCGTCCAGAAACAGATCTTGTACAGCGCCTCCTCATTAGCCGGATCCTGCTCCAGGATCAGCTTCAGACAATCGAAGATTTTATCGAATTGCTCATAATCGTCGTAAACATCCGCCAGCTCGAACAAAAGCTCGATGCGCTCGTCCCCTTCGAAATGAACCAGGGCGTCCTCCAGCAGGACGACCGCTTTCTCCTGCTGGTCCAGGGCCAGGTAGGCATCCGTCTTCAGTATGTATAAGTTGATATCGGCTCCGTCCAGGAGCTCGGCCTGTTCCAGAATGGTCAGGGCTTCGTAATACCGCCGGGTGGCGATCATCAGGTCGGCCTTTTTGATCAGCAGCGCCGAGGAATAAGGATATTGCTCGATCCCCAGCTCCACTGCTTCTATAGCCTGGGGGATATCCTCCGTATCGTCAAAATAATCAATAATTCTTTCAAAAGCCTCTTCTTCCAGGAAAGAATGCCGGCGCCCGTTCCTTAGATCCTGATACTGCTTCAGCAACTCCTTCATTTCTTCCCTATCCTGATGGTATGGATTTTCTTGCATGTGTTTAAGGTTATTGTAAGTTACGGTATATTACCTATCCCACAAATTTTTTGGACGCCCCCAGGCGACCGTTATACCCTCCTCTCCCACTTATGCTCCTCCACGACAAAATATTCCTGCTTCCCGGCAACCCCCGCCGTCCTGTTTCCGTATTTATAATCGCGAGGCAGGGCAGACCCGTGGTCTGTTTCTGATAAAACCGGTGAACGGGAAAAGAACCGGGGCGAATGTTTTTTTCAAAAAGTGTAACTTTTTAGCTTTCAGATCGTTAAAGATTTATTAAAATTTATGACGAACGGTTAAAAAATACCCAATTTTATTCACTACATTTGTACTAGAATGCAAAGACCAAGTAACATAATGATGAGAAGATTGATGCGCCAGACCCTGGTCTGTGTGCTGATGATCACAATCGTCGGACTTGCATTTGCCAGCAAAGGCGGGGGCGGAGACAAGAAATCGAACAACAGGACCCCCTTAAAAACGGAGTTCGTTCCCATTCGTACGACCGCCACTTTCACCCTCAAAGCAGGCCCTTCTTACACAGGCAGCTTCCTGCTGGGACAGGAAAAGACGAAGAATTATCTTTCTATCAATAGTTTAGTCACCTACCAGAAAGGGAACAGTATCTTCATTATCCCTTACACTTACAAGGTGAATACGCCCACTTTAATGGACGGCAGCCGCAAGACCAACCTGCAATTGTTCGATCTGCGCATTAAAATGCATCGTTAATTATCAGCCTTCATTTTCCCGGTCTTTCCCTCCTGCTGCAATAGTTTATTTTGCCCCGGCTTTTAGTTCCTGCCAGCCCCTACTCAATCCCGCAGCTTTTTGCTTTCCTCATAGTTCATCTCGCGGTAACCTGTCTTCGGAATATCGAATTTGGATGCCGGAACAGGATTCAGATTGATCTTGGATATCCTGTACTTTATTTTGATGTCCCCATTGGTCAGGTCATACTCCAGCGGTAATCCCTCCAGGTTTTTGAAAGCGGGGTCATATTCTCTGTTCTCAGGAATGAGGTCCCGGGTATAAAATACTGTCACCGTAATGCCGGATTTCGTCTGGCCAATAGCTTTTATACATTTATAGCCGGCAATGTCTTTCGTTTCCGACGTATTCTTAAATACCATCCCCTCATAGGCCCTGGCCCTTTCCACCCAGTTCTCCGGGTTCAGCCGGATCAGCAGCTTCTGGCCGCTCACCTCTTTCAGGATAACGGCAAACCCCGTATTGGCATCGAATAACGTCGTAGAGGAAAATAGGGAACTGGTCATTTCAGACCTGCTTTTACTGCCCTTTATGTAGACAGAATGGACAGCATACTCAGGCTGTGAGCCCGGAACCGTCGATCCGGCGGAATAATCATAGATCAGGCTAAGCTCGGATACCTTTTTTTGTGCGTTCGACGGAAACACGGTAAGCAGGTGGAGGGCCGCCACCATTGCTACTGGATATAGTAAGTTTTTCATATTATTCATCCGTAAACATAAGAAAGACCTCTCAATATTCTTAGTATTAAGAGGTCTTTCTTATCAGATGACAGTTGTCCTCTTTTATCTCTTCGTCTGCTGCGCTTTTTTCTGAGCTTCCTGCACTTGTTCCAGCCGCTCCTGCCACTTGGACTTGGTCTTCGGCTTATTTCGGTTCTCCTGCAGCTTCGCCAATATCTTTTCGTGATCGATGATATAATTCTGGATAACGAACTGGAGGATCAGCGTGATCACATTGGAAACCGTATAATACCAGGTCAGCGCGGACGCAAGGCCATTGAAGAACAACAGCAGCATCACCGGCATGATATACGGCATATACTTCATAGCCGGGTTATTCTGGTCGGGAGTCATACTCATCCCGTATAAAGAGATCAGGAAGCTCGTAATAACGGCCAGTAAAGCAAAAAGACTGATATGATCGCCATAACCGGGAATAGCAAACCCGAAATTAACGACACTGTCAAAAGACGACAGATCATGCGACCATAAAAAACTTTCCCCCCGCAAGGCAATATTGGAATTAAAGAAACTATACAAGGCAAAGAATATCGGGATCTGCAACAAGGCCGGGATACACCCTCCTAAAGGGTTCACCCCCGCCTCCCGGAATAGTTTCATCTGCTCTATTCCCACCTGCTGCTGATCGTCGCCTACCCTTTTCTTCATCGCCTCGATCTCGGGGCGCAGGGCCTTCATTTTGGCTCCGCTCAGATAACTGCTATACACCAGGGGAGACGTGAACAGGCGGATAAAAAGGGTCAGCAACAGGATCGCCAGCCCATAGCTGGCTATATATTTCTTGAAGAAGCTGAACACCGGCATGATAATATATACATTCACCGGGCGAACGAAGGAATAGATACCCCTGCCCAGATCGATGATCCTGCCCATGCCCGGAGCCTGTTTTTGCAGGATGGAAAAGTCATTGGGACCGTAATAAAGCTGGAAAGGCAGCGTCACGGCAGCGGCAGAAGGGACCTTGGCCTGTAAAATGACCTCGGCCCTGGCCACTGTATTGGAAGTGTCGGCCGTTTCCTTCATCAAGTGGACCGACCCGGAACTAAAGCTGTTCTTCGCGACCAGGGTCCTGTTAAAGAACTGCTGGGAGATCGAGACCCACTGCACCGGCTTTTCGAAAGTCTTTTCCGACTTGGATAGTATATAATCGAAATCGTTATTCTCGTAATAACATACGCTGGATAGACGTCTCTCGTTGACAATATTCTTCTGGATCTTTCCCAGGTAAGCATGCCATCCCAGGTTGAAATTACCCTGGCTGAACAACTTATCAGGATTATTGACCAGCACGTTCCAATCCACCATGTACTCATTCGGACGAATGGTGAACTCATGGACAAGGGACTCCCCATCCAGGGTAGGCAGATGGAAACGGACCGTCTGGCTGCCATCGGAATTTTTTACCACCTGTCCATCTTTAAAGTACAGATTGGCGATATCGGCAGGCTGATTGGGATTCGTATTAATAGTATAAGAAATACGATTGTCCGCCTTGGGGTCTACCAACTTCACCGGGGTGCTGTCATAGCCCTTAAATTGTTTTAGCTCCACGGATACCGGCTGACCGCCTTTATTGCTAAAAACGACCTTCATCACTTCATTTTCAACGGTCAGCAGGTGTTCGGTTCCGACGAATGCCGCGTTAAACCCGGTCGTATCGACAGGGCCGGCTGTTGCGGCAGCGCTTTTGGCAGTATCCCGTTGCTTCGCTTCCGCCATCTGGCGGGCTTTTATTACATTAGCGATGGAGTCTTCCGCTACCCTTCTCTGCCTTTGTAATTCATTGCTATTCTTGGTACTGATATATAAATAAGCAAACAGTAGAATCCCCAGCAGCACAAACCCGATAACTGTATTACGATCCATTCCCATTATGATAGTTTTTTTGGAGGAAGTGCAAATATAGGGGCTTTTTGAGGTACAAGCTACAAGCTTCAGGCCACATGTCTGATTTTCCCGGCAGGAGACGGGTTTGGAGCGGCCAGTTCCGGCAAGCCGGGTCAAAGCAAAGGTCCGGCCTGCGGCCGGACCTTTAAAACTTCACGGAGAGATAACCCCCCTTATATCATTTCACTTTGTAACAAAGGATTCTTCACCGCATTCTTGGCTTCTGTAAATTCCTTGGCAGCCTGGATAAAATGCACAAAAACGGGTTGAGGGCTCTCTACCGTACTCTTCAATTCCGGGTGGTATTGCACCCCTATGAAAAAAGGATGGCCTGGTAACTCAATGATCTCCACCAGCCTGCTTTCCGGATTGGTGCCACTGGGAACCATTCCCGCCTCCTCAAACTGGCTGAGGTAGGCGTTATTGAACTCCCAGCGGTGACGATGCCTTTCGCTGATCTCTTCCCTGCCGTAAATATGACGTGCCAGAGACCCTTCCTTCAACACACAGGGATAGGATCCTAACCGCATCGTGCCCCCTTTGATCGTGACCTTTTTCTGCTCTTCCATCAGGTCGATCACCGGCATAGGCGTATTGGGGTTCATCTCGGTGGAATGAGCATCCTTCAATCCCAGCACATTGCGGGCGAATTCGATGACCGCCATCTGCATTCCCAGGCAAATACCGAAGAACGGCAGTTTGTTCTCCCGGGCATATTTCACCGCGATGATCTTGCCTTCCACTCCCCGATGGCCAAAACCCGGCGCTACCAACAACCCATCCAGGTTGCCCAGCTTCTCACATACATTCTCATCCGTAATGAACTCACTGTGCACATTGACCACCTGCACCTTGCATTCATTCACAGCGCCCGCGTGTACAAATGATTCCAGGATGGACTTATAAGCATCCTGTAACTCGATATATTTTCCGATAAGACCGATGGTCACCTTACTTTTAGGGTATTTCAACTTATCGAGGAACTCTTTCCATTTGCCCAGTTCAGGCTCATGATAATGCGTAATGCCCAGTTTCTTCAGACAGATCAGGTCCAGCTTCTCGCGCATCATCGTAAGGGGTACTTCGTAGATCGTGGAAGCATCGGCCGCTTCGATCACCGCTTCCTGCTTTACATTACAGAACAGGGCGATCTTTTTGCGGATATCCGGGGACAAAGGTTCTTCCGTACGACAGACGATCACATCCGGGTGAACGCCTTCCGAGCTTAATAATTTAACGCTATGCTGCGTGGGTTTTGTCTTCAATTCCTTTGCCGCCTTCAGATAAGGGATCAGCGTCAGGTGAACGACCATACAATCGTCCGGCATCTCCCATTGCAGCTGACGGACAGCCTCGATAAAAGGCAAGGACTCGATGTCCCCTACCGTACCACCCAGCTCTGTGATGATAATATCGTATTTATTGCCCTGTCCCAACAACAACATCCTTCTCTTGATCTCATCCGTAATATGCGGGATGACCTGCACGGTCTTACCGAGGTAAGCCCCCTCCCGCTCTTTGTTGATCACGGTCTGATAGATCCTGCCGGTCGTAACATTGTTCGCCTGGGAAGTAAAAAGGTTGAGAAAACGCTCGTAATGGCCAAGGTCCAGATCCGTCTCCGCCCCGTCTTCCGTTACAAAACATTCTCCATGCTCATAAGGGTTCAGCGTGCCCGGATCTACATTAATATATGGATCCAGCTTCTGAATGGTTACCCTTAGCCCCCTGGCCTGTAACAATTTGGCCAGAGAAGCCGCTATAATACCCTTACCCAACGAAGAAGTTACACCTCCTGTAACAAATATATACTTAGCCATAAAATGGTTAATTAAGTTATTATTAAATGCATTAGTTTGCTATTGGATGACAGGCAAAAAACAATAATTTAGCATCAGTTAATTCAACCACCTGATTAAAGGTCTATGGCTACCTTGTCAGTAGACATCTGCGACAACTTGTTAAATTGATTCATTCACTGAATGCCTGTCCTTATTTGACCTGCTGAAAACCAACGGAAAGAAATTCCAAGAGGTCATGCAAAGCTACACCAAATTCTCATCTTGGAAAAATACGCGTTCCGCGATGTGGATAAATATCTAAGAAGGCGGCCCAACATCAGTCGGGCCGCCTTCTTCATTCTATTACAATACGTTCAGGTTATTATTTAAACACGGCCAGGGAGTACACGGATCTCGCCTTTAAATCAGGCTGGGGAGTAGCCACATTCCTGCTGATTTCCTTATTGGGAGTGGTGCTTTTTTCGTTTTGACTGATTTTTACTGCGTGTAAAATAACAATAGCGGCAATTTCCAGGGCTAAAACAAATACGGTCGAGGTCTTTCCTTTTTTCATGGTGTAATTGGATTTTCAATTTTTCTTTAGGATCGATTAAGCTTAAGGGTCAAAATTCGAAACTTAAACGCAAGGTAAGCCTATTTTATTTTCCTGACAATCGTAAAAATCCTTTTACTTTTCGACAAATCTTATTGCGGATTTCCCTAAAATAGGTGTTTCCACCCATTTTTAATACCCATTTACATATAAAAAAAAGTAAGATGTGATAAAATGCTAATTTTCCTTATTTTGGGGGACTACTGATTAACTATGAAGCACCCTATGTTCCTTTTGCTGCTGCTGGGCTTTTCGGCCCGCCCGATGGCTCAGTCCGCGGATTCCGCCGCAATCCAATCAACGGAAGCCGCCGCAAAAGGCTCCCTTTCTGCCTTAAAATCCGTCACCATACAACTGGACTTTCCCAAAGAGCCCTCCGCTGCCCGCTTTGCCAGTCTATTCCACCATTTCGAAGTGATCGATGAAAGACCCGATACGGCCCGTATCGGCGTCCATGCAGTAAGAGTGGGACCCTGGCGCTTCCGTAACCGGCAGCTGCTCTTCGGGCGGCCGGCATCCGAAGAGATTGCCGCTTACCTCGATGCCCGTTTCGCCCATCCCGGACAAGCCTATGCCGCCCTGGTCGTCATCCGCACCCTCTGGCTCTCGGATGCCAATAATATACGGGAAGAGCTGCTGCGCGAACCGGAGAAATACGACGAAAAAACCAAGCTCCGACTCAAAGCGGAAATATATGCGGAAAAAGACGGTCAGTATATTCCCCTCTACCGCTTCGACTCCCTGCAGATCTTCGATAAGAACTCGCTTACCCGCCTGGGTAAAGAGCTCTCCGGAATGCTCGAAGGCCTGGCCGACAGCGCCACCTTGCTATTGGCGCAAAAAGGAGGAGAAGGCCGAAAGATCGACCGTCCTGCCATTCTGCAGTTTAACCAATCCCGCTTCGACCCTCCGATCAGTAAAGACAGTTCCCTCGTGAAGGGAGTCTATATGAATTTTGAAGAATTTAAGAACAATGCCCCCTCCGTGCAGGACTTCGAAATAAAAAAAGAGAGGGACGATCGCATCCTCTATCTGAAAGAAGCCGGCGGCCGCTCCTATTATTCTCACAACGCCTGGGGTTATTGTGACGGGAAAAACGTTTATGTTATGAGGGATGGATTGCTGGTGCCTGCCTGGAAAGAAGGCAAAGCCTGGTATCTTTTCAGCCAGATACAGATCATAGATCCCAAAAGACAAGGCGGATCTATAGGAGGGCCCGGGGTGGCAGGCCCGGCAACTACGATCACCTCTCCCAGTGGGGCTACAAAAACGATCAATGGCCCGACAGCTATAGACACCCCTACCATGACTACAGGAGGGGCTTCCACCCAGCTACATATCCTCACGGTCGATATGGATACAGGCGACCTATATTAGTCCTTCGCGATCTTCTCATAACTGGCCACCAACCCCTTGATCAGGGAAGAGCTGAATCCCTGGTGCTCCATTTCATTGAGCCCGGCAATCGTACATCCCTTGGGAGTCGTCACCTTGTCGATCTCCTGCTCCGGATGAGTCCCTTTTTTCAATAAGAGTTCCGCCGCCCCCTTCACCGTTTGCGCGGCGATCAGGTTGGCAGTCGCCGCATCAAATCCTATCTCGATCCCCCCCTGAATATTGGCCCTGATATAACGCATCGCAAAAGCCGTCCCGCAGGCGCCAAGCACCGTAGCCGCATCCATCAGCTTCTCGTCGATCTTCACCACCTTACCCAACTGACTGAAAAGTTCGTGGATATAGTTGAGCTGATCTTCATTCACATTCCGCGCCGCGATGCAGGTCATGCTCTCCTGGATGGCGATCGCCGTATTCGGCATCGCCCGTACGATAGGCACTTTCCTGCCACCCAGATAGCCTGTGATATGTTCGATGCTGATCCCCGTTACGACGGAAACCAATACATGCCTGCTGTCCTTGAATTCATCCCGCAGAGACCCCAGGATATCATTCACCTGGAAGGGCTTTACCGCCAGGATCACCAGGTCGGCATATCTTACCGCTTCCTCATTTTTATCACTGACCAATACCCCCTTCCTTTCCAGCTCGTTCAGCGTTTGAATATTCCGCTTGGTGATGAGGATATGCTCTGGCTGCACAAACCCGCTTTGTATCAACCCCTCGGCAATCGCCGTTCCTAAATTTCCGCCCCCGATAATGGCAATCTTCTTATTCATAAAAAAAAATATAGCGCTTAATAATATTGCTCCTTCGCCAGATAATTCCGCACATAATCATCTACCCCTTTCTCCAGGGAATAGAACTCTTCTTCATATCCTGCCGCACGCAGCTTCTGCATATTGGCTTCCGTAAAATACTGGTACTTATCCCGGATATCTTCCGGCATATCGATATAATCGATTTTAGCCGGCAGGTCCAACCCGGCATACGTGGCTTTCACCAGGTCTTCGAAAGACCGGGCCTTTCCGGTGCCCAGGTTATAAATAGCCGAAGCCGGCTGCTTCTCCATCAGCCAATAACAGATCCTGAGCAGGTCCTTCACATACACGAAATCGCGCAATTGCTGCCCGTCCTTATAATCAGGGCGATGCGACTTGAATAACTTCACCACCCCCTCTTTTTGGATCTGGTGGAAAGAATGAAAGATCACACTCGCCATTCGGGCTTTATGCGATTCATTCGGCCCATAGACATTGAAAAATTTCAGGCCTGCCCAGAAAGGCGGATGGTTCTTCTGATGAAGCACCCATTTATCGAATTCATTTTTGGAAACACCATAAGGATTCAGGGGCCTTAACAAGGGGATCAGGTCCTCTCTGTCATCATAGCCCTGCTCCCCGGCCCCATAAGTAGCAGCAGAAGAAGCATAAACCAGGGGAATACGATGGACCGTACAATAATGCCAGACCTTTTTGGAATATTCCAGGTTCAAATGTGCATGGATGGCATAATTGAATTCCGTGGTATCCGTTCTCGCCCCCATATGAAAGACACACCGGATCGCCGGCTTATGCAGATGCAGCCATTCGAAGAATTGCTCCCTTTCCACCTTCTGCTCAAACTGCTTGCCTTCCAGGTTGGGCGCCTTGTCTGCCCGGCTGAAATCGTCGACCAGGATGAGATCATGATATCCATGCTCATTGAGATAGCCTGTAAGACAACTGCCGATAAAACCAGCCGCTCCTGTCACTACGATATATTCTTTCCCGGTATTGATTGATAAGGATCCTGCCATATATTTGAAGGGGCTAATATACCCTATCTGCAAATATACCCATTTTGGCCATCTGCCGTCCTATGCCAGCTCTACCACCTTATTCATATAATTTTCGAGGCTCTTATCATATTTATCCTTCCACTCCCCGACAGTCCCCCAATCCATTCCGTCCACCTCGATTGAACCGGCCGTGACAAAACCCAGCTCCTCATAAGGATGAGTGCCCAACGCCTTTTTAAAATCGGCCACCTTAGCAGGATCGACACTTACCACGACCCGGCTCTGCGATTCACCAAACCAATACGCATCCTTGCGGATATGGAAATCAGCCGCCACGACGTCAAAGCCCAGATCCCGATGGAAAGCAGATTCCGCCAGCGTGACAAACAAACCTCCTTCACTGGTATCATGGGCCGACCGGATCAGCTTCTTTTTGATCAGCTCCGCCAGTTTCCGCTGCAGCTGGAATTCTTCTTCTATATCGAAATGGGGAGCAGGGCTGAATTCCACCTTTTGTATCTTATGCAGGTATTCGGAGGAGTTAATATCGTTATTGCTTTTGCCCAATAAAAAGAGCACATCGCCTTCTTCCTTGAAGTCAAGCGTCATCTTATCCTTCACACTGTCCAGCAATCCTACCATACCGATCGTCGGCGTAGGATAGACGGCGCCATCCGGGTTCTGGTTGTAGAAACTCACGTTGCCTCCCGTTACGGGCGTATCGAATTTACGACAGGCATCTCCCATCCCTTTGATGGCATTTACGAACTGGTAATACACTTCCGGGTTAAACGGATTGCCGAAATTGAGGCAATTAGTAACACCCAGCGGCTCACCGCCGCTGCAGACGATATTGCGGGCCGCTTCCGCCACGGCGATCATAGCGCCCTTATAGGGATCGGCATAGACATACCGGCTGTTACAGTCGGTCGTCACCGCCAGCGCTTTATCCGTTCCTTTAGCCAGCACGATCGCGGCGTCACTGGGTTGATTGGTGGAGGAGTTGGCGGTACCGACGGTACTATCGTATTGTACGGACACCCATCTTTTAGAAGCGATATTCGGGAGGGCGATCAGCGCATCCGCGACTTCGCGGAGGTCAGCAGGCACTTCCACTTTTTCCGGCCGGAAGGCCTGTATCTTCTTCAGGTAGGCAGGCTCGCTATACGGCCGGTCATATTGAGGAGCTCCGCCGCCCAGTACCAGCTCATAGGCGGGTATCTGCGCTTCCAGCTCTCCATTCATAAAGAAATGCAGCAGCCCGTCATCCGTCACCTGTCCGATCTCGGCAGCCGGCAGGTCCCATTTTTCAAAGACGGCGATCACTTCCGCTTCCCTTCCTTTTTCCACGACCATCAGCATGCGCTCCTGGCTTTCGCTCAGCAGCAGTTCCCATGCTTTCATATTTTGCTGGCGGGCAGGCACTTTATCCAGGTCGATCCGCATTCCCACTTCTCCTTTCGCACTCATCTCTGCGGTCGAACAGATAATACCTGCCGCGCCCATATCCTGCATACCGATCACAGCCCCGGTCTTGATGACTTCCAGGCAGGCTTCCAACAGCTTCTTCTCCTGGAATGGATCTCCTACCTGTACGGCGGGCAATTCTTCCGTGCTCTCTTTGGTGATATTGGCCGAAGCAAAGCTGGCTCCCCCGATACCGTCCTTACCCGTGGCGCTGCCGACAAAAATAACCGGGTTACCGGTGCCTGTGGCGGTAGCGGAGATCGTTTCCCCGTTTTTCAGGATCCCCACGCTCATCGCATTCACCAGGGGATTCGTATGATAACAATCCTCGAAATAGATTTCTCCTCCAACCGTAGGCACGCCAAAACAGTTCCCGTAATGCCCGATCCCATGCACCACGCCGGAAAGCAAATGCTGGGTCTTGGCTTCCTTCAGATCCCCAAAACGAAGGGAATTCAGCGAGGCGATCGGCCGGGCCCCCATCGTAAAGATATCCCGGTGGATACCCCCTACTCCCGTAGCAGCCCCCTGGAATGGCTCGATAGCCGAGGGGTGGTTGTGCGACTCGATCTTAAAAACAACTCCCCAGCCACCCCCGATATCCATCAACCCGGCATTTTCCTCACCGGCCTTGACCAGCATCTTTTTACCATCCCGGGGCAAGGTTTTCAGCCATTTAATGGAATTCTTATAACTGCAGTGCTCGCTCCACATGGCGCTGAAAGCACATAATTCGGTGAAATTGGGAGTGCGGCCCAGTTTTTCCTTGATCAGTTCGAATTCTTCCGCGGTGAGCCTGAGTTGTTCAGCTGTTTTTACGCTTATTTCCATGGTATATTTTTGTTGCCGGAACTTCATCCCTGATTCAGTTCGATCGCAACGGATCCGGGGTCCGGGGCGTCTTTTTAGAAGCGGCAAAGGTACCATTTCTATCGTTTATCTTAGACAACTTGTCTATCTTTATCTTAACCGGCCAAATTTACTTTCCTATCCAGATCTTAGACAGTCAAATTTATTTAGCAATGATATTTTTGCTACGTTTGTTGCCCTATGCCCTCAAAAAAAAGGATAGCTTTTGTAGCGAACACCAGCTGGAGTATCTACAAATTCAGACTTTACCTTATTAAGAAACTAATCGAACAAGGGTTCGTCCTCTATGTACTGGCTCCCCGGGACCCCCATACCCCGTTATTTGAGACGCTGCCCGGATTGACCTATATAGAACTGACGAAATTCCGGGGCAAAAGCATCTCCCCTTTCCACGACCTGCAGCTCTTCAGGGAATTAACTGGCCATTACCGGGAAATACAGCCCGATCTCATTTTTCACTACACTATAAAAGCCAATATCTTCGGATCCCTGGCCGCCGCCCGGGTAGCCTGCCCCTCCGTCAGCGTCATTACCGGCCTGGGATACGCCTTCTCCGGCAACACCCTGCTCCAGGCATCCGTTAAAACAATCTACCGGCGCGTCCTGCGGAAAAATGCCGAGACCTGGTTCCTCAACAGCGACGACCAGCGCATCTTCCTGAAAGAAAAACTGATCCGCAAAGAAAAGACCTTCCTACTTCCCGGAGAAGGAGTGGATACCGATACATTCCACCCTGCCCCTTATAACCCCGGCGCCCCCGGGAAGGACACCGTCACCTTTCTGCTGATCGCACGTATCATAAAACATAAAGGCATCTACGAATTCATCCAAGCGGCAGAATTGCTCACCCGGCGGGGACTGGCCGTCCAATTTCAGTTACTGGGCTTTTTCGACGAAGGCAACCCCGTCGCCATCTCCCGCTCACAGGTAGAAGAATGGGGTCGTCAGCATAATATCACTTATCTTGGGCATACCGACAACGTAGCGGGCTTCATCGAACAGGCCGACTGCGTCGTCCTCCCTTCTTACCGGGAAGGCATGCCTCTGAGCCTGCTGGAAGGGGCCAGCATGTGCAAAGCGTTGATCGCCACCGACACGGCAGGTTGCCGCGAAGTCATCCGGGATGGCGTCACCGGTTATCTCTGCCGGAAAAAAGACGCTGCCGACCTGGCGGATAAAATGGAAAAATATTACCGGCTGTCCCCGGAGGAAAAAAGACAGATGGGCATCGAGGGGCGGAACCGGGTCACCCAATACTTTACGCAAGAGATCGTTTCCGGGATCTACCTGGATAAAATAAACCGGCTTAGCCGCAACTCATCCGAACCCTATTAAAACCCCATCCACACCCTCTTAACCGGGCAAACCTATGCATGTCCTCTTATTCATTTTTTATGGCCTTGTTGGCTGTTATGCGATAACCAGGATTCCTTTTTTCAGGAACAGCGGGATCAGGCCCGCCTTCCTCCTGTTGTACTTCGGCCTGCGCGTGGCCACCGGCTGCCTGCACAATGTGATAGCCTACCGGTATTATCCTAATCATGGAGACATCTGGTTGTTCTTCAACCACAGCTTTACCACCCGCCACGAACTATTCACGGATTTCAGTGCCTTCTGGGCACACAATTCCACCCTGGCCTACCTGCCCCATAACCTGATCGAATGGATGCACGTCCTCTTTAACTTTCTATCCTTCGATAACCTTTACATCAACACCCTGCTTTTCTCCTTTTTCACCCTGGGCGGCGCCATCGCCCTATTCAGGGTCTTCAACAGCCGGTTCCGGAATGATCTCCTGAGCGCCTGCTGCCTATTGCTCCTGCCCTCTACCTTGTTCTGGACTTCCTGCATTCACACGGAAGGCGTCCTCTATACGATCCTGGGATTTTTCTTTTTTTATTTGGACAGGCTTTTCCCAGCCAGTCCCGGTCTTACCCCGGCCCGGCCCGGCCGGCAAGCCCTGCTTACCCTTTTCTTTTTTGCCCTGGCCGTCTTTTTCCGCCCCGCCATCCTGGTCGGCCTGCTGCCGGCCACCCTTTGCTGGATGCCCGCGGTTAAGAACATTCCCCGCCGGGGGCTTAAGATCCTCCTCCCGGCAGGAGCCGCCGCGGTCCTCCTCCTGGTCCTGGTCAGCCCCGGCCTCTTCTCCCCCCTCCTGCAGTACCTCAGCGCCCGCCAACACGAATTTCAGGCGCTGACCGGCAATTCAAGAATTTATTTGCCCGTGCTGGAGCCTACCTGGAGCAGTTTGGGGAGGGTCCTTCCTTCGGCCCTTCTCAACGGCTTTTTTCAGCCTTTGCCGGGATCCGGGGGACAGGCCATCTATGGGGCCTTCTCCGTAGAATTGACCGCGATCTGGCTGATCATTGTGGGGTCCTTATACCGCTATTTCTTCCGGTCCCGCAACCAAGGTCCTCTTCCATCCGACCTCCAGTCAGCCGGCCCCCTCCCCTCCCAATCCGGCTCATCCCCCACCGGCAAACCCGTCCTTTCCACGCTATCTTATTTCGGGCTTTCCTGCCTCCTTTTTTCCGTTTTGGGAATGCTGCTGATCGGTTATATAATCCCCTTTGTGGGAAGCATCATCCGATACAGAAGCATCTACCTACCCTTTCTTTTAGCCCCCTTCCTCCATAACCTCCGCGATTCCCGCCTCCCGGCCGCCCTGAATAACTGGCTGAAGGCAAAAATCAAAAAAATCCCCCCCTCTTCCGCCAAAACATAACACAATATTCACATGTAACTGATCTATCTTAGATTAAGAATATTTAGTATAGATATAAAAAATGCCCCAAAACGACTCTCAAATAATTAAAACATGTTTTTTTTTACTTTTTTTATTAATAGTTTCCAATTTTGATCGGGTACCCCCAAAAAATTGTTTTATAGAACGTAATCCTTTAGTTTCGTGAAAACTTTACAGCATGTCATCATTAAGATTTAAAGCTATCGACAATCTATCCACCTCCCCCGAAAGCAAGCTTCCTGGCTCCCACAAAATCACTGCTATTTTTGGCGAAAATGTTTTTACCATAAAGACAGCCCGCGAATTTTTAAGTGATGAGGCCTATAAAAGTTTAAATGCCTCTATCAAGGGTGGGAAAAAGATCGATCGCGCCATGGCTAACCAGATTGCTGCTGGTATGCGCCAGTGGTCCGAAGCGAAGGGTGTGACCCATTTTACCCATTGGTTCCAGCCCCTGACCGGCACCACTGCGGAAAAACATGACTCCTTTTTTACCTTGAAGAGCGACGGTACGGCTATCGAAGAATTTGACGGAGCTGCCCTGATCCAACAGGAGCCCGATGCTTCTTCTTTCCCCAGTGGTGGTCTGAGAGCCACTTTCGAAGCAAGGGGTTACACCGCCTGGGATCCTTCTTCTCCTGCCTTCGTCATGGAGATCGGAGCCGGCAAAACCCTCTGTATCCCAACTATATTTGTTTCCTACACCGGCGAATCGCTGGACTATAAAGCTCCCCTGCTGAAAGCCCTGGCCGCCCTGGACAAGGCTGCCGTAGAAGTTTGTCATTATTTTGACAAGAACGTCAGCAAGGTTACCGCTACCCTGGGTTGGGAGCAGGAATACTTCGTGGTAGACGAAGGTCTGTTCAACGCCCGTCCTGACCTGGTGCTGAGCGGAAGGACCGTATTCGGTCATTCTCCTGCCAAAGGCCAGCAGCTGGAAGACCATTATTTCGGCAGCATTCCGGAAAGGATTTATGCTTTCATGCGCGATTACGAGCAGGAAGCGTATAAATTAGGAATTCCTCTCCGTACCCGTCACAATGAAGTAGCTCCCGCCCAGTTCGAGTGCGCCCCGATCTTCGAAGAAGTGAGTGTGGCCGTTGACCACAACATCCTGCTCATGGACGTCATGGACCGGGTGGCCCGCCGTCACAAATTGCGCGTACTGCTCCATGAAAAACCCTTCGCCGGTATCAATGGTAGCGGTAAACATAATAACTGGAGCATGGCGACCGACACCGGCGTCAACCTGCTGGCCCCCGGCAAAACGCCGAAGACCAACCTGATGTTCCTGACTTTCTTCGTCAACACCATCAAGGCTGTTTATGACTACTCCGATGTACTGAGAGCCTCTATCGCCTCCGCCGGAAATGATTTCCGTCTGGGCGCCAACGAAGCTCCTCCTGCGATTATCTCCGTATTCATCGGCGAGTACCTGAGTAAAGTACTGGCTGACGTTAAAGAGAGAGTAGGCGATAAATTCGATGAGCAGGATGAGGCTATCCTGAAGCTCGACCTTCACCGCAGCATTCCTGAACTTCTTTTGGACAATACGGACCGCAACCGTACTTCTCCTTTTGCCTTCACCGGTAATAAATTCGAGTTCCGTGCCGTGGGTTCTAATGCGAACTGCGCCAATGCGATGATCTCCCTGAATACCATTATTGCGGAGACCCTGAAGAAATTCAAGAAAGACGTCGATGCCCTGATCGAAAAAGGCGATAAAAAAGAAATTGCGATCATGCATGTGATCCGCGAATACGTGGTAGGCAGCGAGAAAATACTGTTCGAAGGCGATGGCTACAGCGATGAATGGCACCATGAAGCCGAAAGACGCGGCCTGCCGAATGTCCGGACTACTCCCCTGGCATTGGATGCGGTCGTAACCGACAAAGCCAAACACCTCTTCGAAAGCAATGGCGTCTACACCCATATCGAACTGGAAGCCCGCCATGAGATCGAACTGGAAAAATACATTAAGCGAGTGCAGATCGAAGCCCGTGTCATGGGAGAGCTGGCCACCAGCCACATCCTGCCGGCTGCTATCAAGTATCAGAACACCCTGATCGAAAATATCAAGGGATTGAAGGAGCTCGGCCTGAAGGAAAGCACTTATGCCAACCAGAAGTCGATCCTCGAGAAGATCTCCGAACATATCTCCAAGGTCAGCGCCCTGGTAGAAAAAATGATCGAAGCCCGCAAGATCGCCAACGCGATCACCGACACCCGCACCAAGGCCATTGCTTACAATAGCCAGGTAAAGGAACCCTTCTTCGACGAGATCCGCTACAGCGTGGACAAGCTGGAACTGCTGGTGGATGACAATGAGTGGGTATTGTCAAAATATCGTGAATTACTCTTTTTAAGATAGATGTAAATGAAAAACCCGCCAGTCGGCGGGTTTTTCATTTACATCCTTTCCTTCACCCATTTCTGCGCAATCTCCAGTTGCTGCTTCATCGTCAGCTTGGAATTATCCAGCACGATGGCGTCTTTGGCCTGCCGCAGGGGGCTTACCTCCCGGTGGGAGTCGATATAATCGCGCATCTCCAGGTTGGCCTTCACTTCCTCCAGGGTGATATTCGGATTTTTTTGGAAGAGCTCTTTAAACCGGCGTTGTACCCGTACCGCTTCGTCCGCCGTCATAAATATCTTTAGCTCGGCCTTAGGGAAGACCGTGGTGCCGATATCCCGGCCGTCCATGACGATCCCCTTCTCCTTCCCCATGGCCTGCTGTTGTGCCACGGCAAACGCCCTCACCTCCTTCACAGCGGCCACCTCACTTACTTTTTCGGCGATGACCAGGTCGCGGATCACATATTCCACATTCTCCCCGTTGAGGCATATATCCGTATGTCCGCTCTTGTGATTGGATTCGAACTCCAAGGTGATATTCTTCAGGGCTTTTTCCACGGCGGCATGTTTGGTCCAGTCAACGTGGTTACGGAGAAAATACAGGGTGATGGCCCGGTACATGGCCCCGCTGTCGATATATACATAATTCAGCTCCCGGGCCAATTGCTTCGCCAGCGTACTCTTTCCGCAGGACGACCAGCCATCGATGGTGATAATGATCTTTTTCTTGGGTTCCATATCCTATGCAGCGTATTGCGTCACAAAAGTGCAAAAAAAAATCCAGTTATGATAGGCTCTTTTACCTCGCCCCTTCCCCCAAAAAACGTCCCCGTCCCCACAAAAAAGCCGTCTCAGAAATTACTCTCTGAGACGGCCGGTTTATTTTTTTCGGGCGTTTCACCCTACTTTATCTACTTTTCCTTGCGGATCTACTTTTCTTCGCCAAGCGACTCATACGCTTAGGCTTCTGATTTCTCCTTGGTCTTTTCCTTCAGGGTGAAGCGGATCTTGGAATTTTCCTTATCCAGGTCAGCGATCAACACATCCCCGTTCTTGATGCTCATATTGAGGATCTCTTCTGCCAGGGGATCTTCCAGGTATTTCTGGATGGCCCTGTGCAGGGGACGTGCGCCAAACTGTGCGTCATATCCTTTATCCGCGATAAAACTCTTCGCTTCTTCCGTTAACTCAAGGGTAAACCCAAGTGTATTGAGCCGTTTCAACACCCCTTTCATCAGGATATCGATGATCTGGAAGATATGCTCCTTGTTCAGGGAGTTGAAGATGACGATATCGTCGATACGGTTGAGGAATTCAGGGCTGAAGGTCCTTTTCAGGGCTTTCTCGATCACGGCTTTGTTGTTGTCATCCGCATTTTGTGTGCGGGCGGCGGTAGCAAAACCCACCCCATCTCCGAAATCTTTCAACTGCCGTACTCCGATATTGGAGGTCATGATGATCAGGGTGTTCTTAAAGTTCACCTTGCGTCCCAGTCCGTCCGTCAGCTGTCCATCATCCAATACCTGTAAAAGGATGTTGTAAATATCGGGGTGCGCTTTTTCGATTTCATCCAGCAGGATCACCGAGTAGGGTTTACGACGAACCCTTTCCGTCAGCTGCCCGCCTTCTTCATATCCTACGTATCCCGGAGGCGCTCCGATGAGCCGGCTCACCGTGAATTTTTCCATGTATTCGCTCATGTCGATGCGGATCAGGGAATCTTCGGAGTCGAACATATACCTTGCGAGTGACCTGGCCAGTTCGGTCTTACCGACCCCGGTAGGTCCTAAGAAGATAAAGGTTCCGATGGGCTTTTTAGGATCCTTCAATCCGACGCGGTTACGCTGGATCGCTTTCACCACCTTCTGGATAGCTTCATTCTGTCCGACGACCATTTCGCTCATATCCACGTTCATATTGCGCAGCTTCTCGCTTTCGGCCTGCACCATCCTTTTGACGGGGATGCCGGTCATCATGCTCACTACTTCCGCAATATTTTCTTCGTCGATGGGATACCGTTTGTGTTTGCTTTCCTCTTCCCACTCGGCCTTGGCCTTTTCCAGTTCTTCCTGGAGACGTTTCTCCGTATCCCGGAGTGAAGCAGCTTCTTCAAACTTCTGGCTCTTCACTACCTTGTTCTTTTCGTTCTTAACGTCTTCGATCTTCTTTTCCAGTTCGACGATATTCTGAGGGACGTTGATGTTCTTCAGGTGCACGCGTGCCCCTACTTCGTCCAGCACGTCGATCGCTTTGTCCGGCAACAAACGATCCGTCATATAACGGTCGCTCAGCTTCACGCAGGCGTCGATAGCATCATCGGAATAGGTGACGTTGTGGTAATCCTCGTATTTGGATTTGATATTGTTGAGGATCTGGATGGTTTCGTCTACGCTAGGTGGTTCAACCAGCACTTTCTGGAAACGACGGTCAAGAGCGCCGTCTTTTTCAATATACATCCTGTATTCATCCAGGGTAGAGGCGCCGATGCACTGCAGTTCGCCTCTTGCCAGGGCAGGTTTGAATATATTGGAAGCGTCGAGGGATCCGCTGGCCCCGCCTGCACCGACGATCGTGTGGATCTCATCGATGAAGAGGATCACATCCCTGTTCTTCTCCAGTTCATTCATGATAGCCTTCATCCTTTCCTCGAACTGGCCACGGTACTTGGTACCTGCTACGAGAGCGGCCAGATCCAGGGAGATCACCCGTTTGTCGAACAGTACGCGGGACACCTTACGCTGCACGATGCGCAGGGCCAGGCCTTCCACGATAGCTGTCTTACCCACTCCGGGTTCCCCGATCAGGATGGGGTTGTTCTTTTTACGACGGGAGAGGATCTGAGAGACTCTCTCGATTTCCTCTTCTCTTCCTACGATTGGATCCAGGGCTCCCATTTCCGCCAGCCGGGTAATATCCCTGCCGAAGTTATCGAGCACGGGGGTCTTACTTTTAGCGTTGCCGGCAGAGCGGGCTTTTTGCTGGGAATACTTTTTTTCCTCGTCGAAGTCGTCGTCGTTCTCTTCCGCATATTCACTGCGGATGTCATTACTCTTGACTACTCCTAATTCGTTTCTGAACAGATCGTAATCCACGTCAAATTGATTTAAGATTTGAGTAGCAATATTTTCTTTGTTCTTGAGAATAGAGAGCATAAGGTGTTCAGTCTCTACAGTAGGGCTTTTCAAAGCTTTTGCCTCGAGAACTGTCACACGTATCACTTTCTCCGCCTGTTTAGTCAGGGGAAGACTATTGATATTTGCGATATTTTTACCGGTCTTGTCCTTGACTGCCATTTCCACCTCTTTCCGTAATTCATACAGGTCTACATTGAAACTCTTCAAAATGCGGACAGCTGTATTATCACCCTCACGAATCAAACCCAGCAATAAGTGCTCCGTACCGATAAAATCGTTCCCCAGTCTCAAAGCTTCCTCCCTACTGAAAGATATGATCTCCTTTACCTGGGCTGAAAAATTATTATCCATTTTTAAGTTATTGAGCTTTATACAATAATAACGAATATTTTTGACTTCTGTTTCCGCTACTTTATTAACGGCCGTTAATAATCTTTAAGTGTATATGCAAGTCAAAATTAATACCAGAGAAAAAATTCATGCCATTACGATCCAGGAATCCATTCTTGCTGCTAATATGACAGCAGATTTAGAGAAATGTTTACTTCCTGTCCTCAAAACTGACGCTAACAACGTGGTTCTCATCCTAAAAGGCGTCGAAAACGTAGAAGAACCCGCCGCCGAAGGCCTCGTAAAGATCCAGGAAGCCTTCTATGATGCCGGCTCCTCTTTCGTCATCTGCGAGCTGACCCCGGAAGTGGAGAAAACCCTTGAGAACAATGGCCTGCTGGAGTTCATGAACGTCACTCCTACGGAAAGCGAAGCCTATGATATCGTGCAAATGGAAGAGGTGGAAAGGGAGCTGCTGAACGGACCGGATTTCTAGGATCGGTGGACAAGACAGAAAGGCAGGAAATTTAAGATTCAAGTCTACCTCCATGTCCCATTCATCAGATTCGTCCTCCCCTGCATCCCTGCTTCACTCTATCCTTGACCGGGCGACCGGCAGGTCCGGCTTCGACTTGCCTGTATTATACCCGGTTGGGGGCGGTTCTATCAACGCTGCCTATCGGATTACAACAAAGGATAATGCGCAATGGTTCTCTAAAATAAACGATAGTCGGGCTTTTCCGGATTTATTTGAGAAAGAAAGCCGGGGCCTGGACCTCCTGCGAATGCAGGATATCTTCAGGATACCCGCAGTGGTTGCACATGAGACGGCCAGGGGCAGACAGATCCTCCTCCTGGAATGGATCGGCCAGGGCCCGAAGACAGCCGGTTTCTGGCGCCTCTTCGGCGAGCAAATAGCACAGCTGCACCGGGTTATAGCACCCTCCCAGCCTGCCAGATCTCCGGTATCCCTACATCAGCACGAGGTTACACCGCCCTCCGAACCCGCAGGATCCAACGCATTGACACTGCAGCCGGGATCTTTTGGCCTGTCCTGGGATAATTACATGGGCGCCCTGCCCCAATCCAATACCCCTTCACCCCAATGGACAGACTTCTTTATCCAGCAAAGATTAGACCCGCAGGCCCGGCTGGCTGCTGAAAAGGGCCTGCTGAGCCCCGCCGCCCTTCGCTCCTTCGAACGTTTGTACCCGTCCTTACCCGGTCCGGAAGAAGCCCCTTCCCTGCTTCACGGCGATCTGTGGAGTGGCAATTTTATCTGTGATGAACACAGCCGGCCTGTGCTGATCGATCCGGCCGTATACTTCGGGCATCGGAGCATGGACCTGGCCATGACCACCCTCTTTGGCGGTTTTTGCAACCTCTATCCATTGCTGATCCATCTGAACCTGTTTGGGAAAAGGCCTTCGTCGGGGGCCCTTTATCCCCCTCCTCGCCCGTAACTTTCGCTTCGCTCAGTTATTTGGGAAGTATTCTACACACAATTCAACGCTTTTAATGTACGTTAGAGCAGTATTCGGCGCATGGGCGCAAAAAGCTATACCTCATCATGTTTATTTTCAAGGCAATGCAGCAAATTTGGCTGGCCGTCCGTCTATACACGGATTCTATATTGTACCTTAACTCTTGGATCGTAACCTTAAAATCGCGTAATGCTGGCCGTCACTATATTGGGCAACAACTCTGCACTACCTGCTTTCGATCGTCACCCTACTGCACAGGTAGTCACGATGGAAGAGAATATCTTTTTAGTTGATTGCGGGGAGGGCACGCAGATGCAGATGGCCAAGTTCAAAATACGTCGTAGCAAGATCAACCATATCTTCATCTCTCATTTGCACGGGGACCATTATTTCGGGCTGATCGGGGTCCTGACGAGCATGGGCTTGCTGGGAAGGTCGCAGGACCTGCATATTTACGCGCCGCCCCCCCTGAAGGATATCATCGATCTGCAGCTCAAAGTGGCGGACATCCAGCTTCCCTATGCCTTGCACTTTCATCCTTTGGCAACGGAAGGCGTCATCATCCGGGAGCCCAAATTCGAAGTCACCTGTTTTTCCGTCTATCATCGTATCGAGTGCTGGGGCTTCCGCTTCCGCGAGATCCGTCCTTTCCGTAAGGTCAACCCCGTCAAAGCGCGCCAATACGACGTTCCCTCTTCTTTCTTCGACCGCCTCAAATGGGGCGAAAGCTATATGGATAAAAATGGGAATGTCGTGGAGAATGGATGGGTCACCGACCCAGCCGTCCGGGCCAAATCCTATGCCTATGCGGCCGATACCCTCTTCGACGAACGCATTATCGAAAAAGTGCGGGGAGTCGACCTGTTATACCACGAAACCACCTATCTAAAGGACCTGGAAGAGCAGGCAGGCAAACGCTTCCACAGCACCTCTACCCAGGCGGCCACCGTAGCGGCGAAGGCGGGCGTCCAACGGCTCCTCATCGGCCATTTCAGCTCCAAATACGAGAAATTGCAGGCCTTCGAAACGGAGGCCCGCGAGATCTTCCTTAATACCGACCTGGCTTTGGAAGGGGTGACGTACAGGGTGTAGCAGGGTTCGAGCCCCGCCATCCACCCGGTCTACATCATTAGTCCCGCAAAGCATCTCCCGGTCCAATGCTGCCTATCGCCTATTTAGCGACATATTCCTTCACTTTCGCATGGAGCCCTTCGCTGAGCGGCACCAGGGGCAGAGGGTTTTGGCGGCAGCGAAATCTCCTTTCAGGCAATGCCGGACCATATCCGTAAACTTCCGGGGGAAGCTGTTGGCGGCTACGCTGATCACCCCTTCCATGCCACAGGCGATCTGGGGGAGGGCCAGGGCATCGTCCCCGCTGACGACGAGGAAATCGGCCGGTTTGTCGCGGAGGATCTCCATACACTGGGCCATATCGCCGCTGGCTTCTTTGATTCCCATGATATTTTTCACCTCCCGTGCCAGGCGGATGGTGGTCGCTGCAGTCAGGTTGCGGCCGGTCCGTCCCGGAACATTATAAAGCAGGATGGGTTTCGGGGAGACTGCTGCCAGTGTTTTGTAGTGCTGAAAAAGCCCCTCTTGGGAAGGTTTGCTATAGTAGGGGCTGGCGCTCAATACGGCAGCGGCTTTATCCAGGGGGAAGGATTTCAGGTCTTTCACCAGTTCCTGGGTATCGTTGCCGCCGATGCCGACGACGACGGGCACCCGTCCGTTGACTTTCTCGTAGGTGAAATTAGCGATCGCTATCTTTTCTTCTTTCGACAAGGTGGGGGTTTCCCCGGTAGTGCCCAGGGCGACGATATATTCCACGCCACCGTTGATGACAAAATCGATCACCTTTTCCAGTGCATCATAATCAATCGTAAAATCAGGTCTGAAAGCGGTGATCATTGCTACTCCGGTTCCACGGAGTTGTTCCCTAAGAGCCATTTCAATATAGTATTAAAGATGATAATTGTTGGTTTTGCTCAATTTTAGGCCGGCACTTCATTCCAGAAGCCCATCTTACCGAACTTCTCGATCCGCTTCTCGACTCGTTCCTGGGAGGTGAATTGTTTTAATTCGTTGAGGGTTTCCACCAGCTTGGGCTTGAGCAAGGCGGCGGCTTCTGCATAATCCCAGTGGGCTCCGCCCAGGGGTTCGGGGACAATGCTATCGATGAGACCGAATTTGAACATATTGTCGGGGGTCAGGCGCAGTTCTTCGGCCGCCTTCTCCTTTTGATCCCAGCTCCGCCAGAGGATGGAGCTGCAGTTTTCGGGGGAAATGACCGTATACCAGGAGTTTTCCAGCATATAGACCTTGTCTCCCACGCCGATGCCCAGGGCGCCGCCGGAGGCCCCTTCTCCGATTATGACGCAGATGATGGGGACTTTCAGGCGCATCATTTCGTAGATATTGCGGGCGATGGCTTCTCCCTGGCCTCTTTCTTCGGCCTCCATGCCGGGGTAGGCCCCGGGGGTATCGATGAGGGTGATGACCGGTTTATCGAACTTTTCCGCCAGTTTCATCAGGCGGAGGGCTTTGCGGTAGCCTTCGGGGTTGGCCATGCCGAAATTGCGCATCTGGCGCATTTTGGTATTGGTTCCCTTCTGTTGGCCGATCATCATGACCGTTTGACCGTCCAGTTGGGCAAAGCCGCCTACCATGGCTTTATCGTCCTTTACGTTGCGGTCGCCAAACAGTTCCACGAAGTTGGTGCACATCTTCTCGATATACTTCATGGTATAGGGTCTGTCCGGGTGGCGGCTGAGCTGGACCTTTTGCCAGGGCGTCAGGGATTGGGTGATGGCGCGGCGCCGTTCGATGACCTGGTCTTCCAGTTTTTTGATGGAGTCGCTGAGATCTACCTTGGTCTTTTCGGCAGTTTGCTTCAGTTTCTCTATTTCGTCAAATAATTCTTTGATCGGTTTTTCGAAATCCAGGAACTGTCGATTTTTAGCTTGCGGCATAATGAGTTTAGATAGTTAGAAGTTGTAAAATTAAGGGAACAGGATTTTTTCTGGGAAAGTTTTATTGAAGTTTGTTTTTTAAAGGCAAATTCTCCTATCTTTGCAATCCCGAAAATTTGAAAGCTACCCCGGTTAATCGCCTGGGTATCATCAAATCGGAGGTTGGATCGGTAGTTCAGTTGGTTAGAATGCCGCCCTGTCACGGCGGAGGTCGCGGGTTCGAGTCCCGTCCGGTCCGCAATTTTTTGCCTGAAACCCGCTCCCAGAGCGGGTTTTGTCTTTTTGAGTCTATTTTTGAGTCTATAATGTTTGTTTTCGACTCTTCACTTTACCCAGCTTGACTGATCTTAATTGATGGACATATAAATTTACTTAATTCCGTTATGGAAAAGTAACGACTGCCAAACATTCAGGAGGAACCCATTTATCCAAATCTTTTCCTTCTAAATTCAAGTGCCTAAAATAGTGGTCAGTTACCATAGGCAACATTAATATCAAATAGAAAGAGGAAAAACCGCTCAGCCGCGTCACAACTTTTGCTAGACCACGACGCCATCATTTTGAAGAACTCTTATGGAACCTTCACTGACCTCAATTATACGTAATCTACGCCAAGCGACTCAACCGAATACTCAGTGATTCGTTTCACTTCGGTTGTCAATTCATCTGGCCTTTCAGAGGGAGAAGTATTGAAGAAAATTGGACCTACGATAGGGTCATGTATCCCTAAAATGCTAAATATATTAGTATTTTAGGGATAAAATATTTATCTTTAATATTACACCTTTACAATTTATGGGAAAACCGTTTGAACGTGAACTTGAAATATTGCCTAAAACTATCACTTGGGCGAATGAGCTAGATTTGGGTAGCCTACCTGAGATGATCGCAAAATATCATCATCCAGTCTATATAGTGGGGTCAGGAGGATCCTTTAGTGCCTGCATTTACGCAGCGGATCTGTTGACGTCAAGGGGTCTGTTCGCTAAAGCCGTCACCCCACTTGAGCTGTTCTATGCAAAACCTACCTTGCGAAATAGCAATGTGATTTTTATTAGCGCCAGTGGGTCAAATACGGACATACTCTTTGCTTTTAAAAAAAGTATTGAAAGTGAACCGGTCTCGATCATAAGCATTTGCATGCGCAAAAAAACAAAATTGGCAGCGTTGTCAACGAATTACTCCATGTGCTGCAATTTCGAGTTTGACCCACCTGCCGGCAAAGATGGGTTTTTGGCCACCAACTCGCTGGTAAGCTTTTTCGTGATTATGTATCGGGCAATCACCCAGCAAAGCCTTCAACAAACATTCCAACCCTTATCGGATTCGGTGTACACAGATTTTACAAAGAACCTTACCAAAGAAACCTGTTTTGTGATATTGTATGGGTCCCGCCAGCACGCCGTTGCAGTGGATTTGGAATCGAAATTTTCCGAAGCCGGCTTGGCGCCGTCCCTTCTTAGCGACTATCGGCAGTTTGCGCATGGACGACATCAATGGTTTGACAAAAGGAAAGACTCGGCAATCATCGCCTTGACGTGCCCTGCAGATGAGCGACTGTGCAAAAAAACGTTACAACTCTTACCGCAAGACATTCCAAAATTTACCTTATACTCACCATTGGATAATTTTGAAGCCACCATTCACTTGCTAGTGCAGTCCATGAGCCTAATTGACTACTACGGCAAGAAACAGCACATTGACCCTGGGAAACCGGGGGTGCCGGAATATGGATCAAAAATCTATCACTTGCGTTATGAACGTCTCATAAGCAACGAGCAACCGAGTCCTGAGGATACGGCTATCATAAGAAAGGCAAAGGTGAACAGTATAGCAGAGTTGTCGAAGACATCGCACGACGAGTGGAGAAATTCTTATATACAATTTACCACAAAAATAACCGGTGCAAAGTACGGATGCCTGATTTTTGATTACGATGGCACGCTGTGCTCATCCGCCAATCGGTTTAAAGGCATGGCGGAAGCTACCGGATCTTTGCTGATCAATTTTGTGAAAAAGGGATTTGTATTGGGTATAATATCCGGGCGTGGGAAATCGTTGAGGACAGATCTTTTAAAAGTCTTTCATAGCCATCCAAAACTCATGGAAAACGTCATTGTCGGTTATTACAACGGCAGCGAAATTTCCTCCCTGACGAATGCAAGTTATCCGAAGAAAAGCGCGGCCCTACACCCTTCCTTACTCACCGTCAAGAATCACCTCCTTAGGATCGGAATTCAACCGGATGAAAGTCCCAATCAGTTGACGTTTGTCTCAACCACCACCAAAGACTGGCACTTCTTACGAGCAACGTTACTCAATGAAATAATGCTGCTAGATCTGGGGGATTTGACAATGGTTGAGTCTTCGCACTCCATCGACATCGTTCCACGGAAAATTGCATCAAAGAACAATGTGTTGGAGCATTGCAAGAAACTTTGCGCAAAAAAAGGCTTGGCGACCGATGCGTTGTGCATCGGCGACAAGGGACAATGGCCTGGGAATGATTATGCCTTGTTGGCAAACGGATTCGCTCTGAGCGTCGGAGAAGTATCAACAATGCCGGACACAGGCTGGAACGTTAGCCCACCCGGCGTCAAAGACGAGAAAGCGGTTGCACATATCTTTGATAAAATTATAATTAAAAATGGATATTTTGCATTGAGCGAATTCTAACGATAAACCTTAATATGAAAATTGAGATTGCTGAAGCCCTCCTTCAAAAAGTATTGGAAAAATCCACCATTAAACCTGAAGAAATCGATGAATACCGAAAGTATTTTCAACGAATGGCCAACTACAAATACGACAACTACGAACAATACGCACCAGGTATGCGTTTTATCGAGAAGTTGGCGCTGTGGTTAGATCTAATCGAAGACCTCGACAAGCAAACCGCCATAGATTTTGTCAAGAATCGACTGGTCTTTATTTCCGAGTCAGAAATGAGGCTGCTTGTTGAATCCTGTTACCCGGATTTGATCAAAGAGAAGCTCATGGAAACGGTCGCAACTTTAAAGCAGCTGCCGGCCTATGCCGTCAATAGGATCGTTCAATCTGAGGAATACAGAATACTGCTCCGAAGATCGCTTTTTTTCGGTATGAGCGATGGCGCACGGATTGACGAATTTAGACGTAGCAATACCGGAAAGATATCCCATGAACAAATTTATTTGACGTATGAATTGTCCGACCCTCGAGCCAAAAAAATGAAGAAAGAATTGATGGAAAGCTTTCCCGAACAATTCAAGCGTGAAATAAAACAGGAGGAATCAACTTTTCAAAGACTGTTTTTGCTCGACGACTTTTCTGCCAGCGGTACATCGTATCTTAAATATGACGAAAAAGAGAAGGAATTAAAGGGCAAGATTGCGGGACTCTATAAAAGCGTGTTTGATCCAAAAAGTTCGCTTTATGAGCTATTTGATATTCCAAATTTGAAAGTATATGTTATTATTTACCTATGTACAGCGCAGGCCAGGAACTCCATTGAATCCGGCTTTGATAAGTTAGAGGAAAAATACAAAAACCGACCGGAATTACTCACTATGCACTTGCTCCCCGACTCATTTAAACTAAACCAAGTAGAAGATAAAGCTATTTACGATATTTGCGAAAGCGGAAAGTATTATGATGAAGCCCTGCAGAGCAAACATACGGCCCAAGGAGGAACCGATGTTAAATTGGGTTTTGGAAAATGCGCACTGCCCTTAATCCTTCATCATAACACACCAAATAATTCCGTTCCCATATTATGGGCTTATGAGAATTTAATGTTCGAAGGACTTTTTCCAAGAATCCCCAGACACATCGCGCTATGAGAATCGACAAGAACCCGTTTGTTACCAGAGCTTCTGAATACATTGATATGGAGGAAAAATTCATACAATTGTTCAGTGCTGATATATTGCAATTGTTCAACAAGGACTACCAGCTTTGGACACAGGTCAGTGTCATTCGAAGCTCACCAGGCGGAGGAAAGACTACATTGCTGAAATTGTTTACGCCTAAAGTATTGCAGGCTCTCATTTTGAATAAAAATCATAATGAGCATATTAAAGACGTCTTCGACCAATTAAAAATAAAGGAGGTTTTTGACAAACACGACCGCATTAACGTCATTGGAACGTATATCTCCTTTAACACTCAGTTTTCGACCTTTGAATATCTTCCCTTTCCGCATGGTCAACAGCTTCGAGTCTTCTTTTCGCTGGTAAATATCAGGTCTATTTTATCTTTTTTGAAGGCACTCTGCGCAGTAAAGGAATTTACCTACCCGGTCGACCTAAAGCGTGTCAAATTTCTGGATACGACGTTACCTGGGATGCCGTCAACGCTTCATTCACTGACAGACGGCTACGATCTCTACCAATGGGCTATTTCGCAAGAAGAAAAAATTTTCGAGGCTATTGACAACATCAATATGAAGGAAGTCGAATCGCTCGTTGGTACGGACGATCTTTACGCGCTTGATTTGTTGTCAAATAAAAATCTCTCCATCGATGGAGCGTTCATGAAAGAAAGGGTTCTGATTATGTTTGATGACGTCCACAACCTTTCCCGTGCTCAACGAGACAAACTGGTTAAGACGATCGTCGATAAAAGACCACTGGTCAATACATGGGCAGCCGAACGCTTAAAGGCCTTGACGATGGAGGAATTACTTTCGGAGGGGCAGATCGAAGGCCGGGACCTGAACATAATCGAACTGGAAAAGTTTTGGGCTCGCAAATACCAACAATTTGAAAAATTTGCGAAATCGGTGGCGAACCGACGGCTTGAATCGGCTCTGGGAGATCAGCAATTTGATTTTAGCAGTTTTCTTATTTCATCTATGACAGGAAATCACACGGCAAAGGTGGAGCGCGCCCTCGCTACCGTGAAAGACCGCATCAAAGAAACATTTGGGAAGAATGATCAGTTCAAGGGATGGATAGCGCAGAAGGAAGAACTATCTGGCGATTTTTTTACGCTGCTGATTGAATGGCGAAAGCTGGAAATTATTTTAAATCGTGAAAGCAATAAATCAACCCTTTTCGACAGTATTGAGTTAAACGATGACGAATTGCAGGAACAAGAAGGAAACGACGTAAAAATTGCTGCACAGTTATTTGTCTATCGGGAGTTCGGCTTTCCATTTTATTACGGATTTGATGTTCTTGCTCGTCTTTCTTCTTCTAACATTGAACAGTTTCTGAACATATCTGCTCAGCTTTTTGAAGAGATTAAGAACAATTCGGTAAAAAAAATAATTCGTCCACAAACCGCTCTTCCTATAACGCCAGAAAAACAGCAACAGATTATCCAGAAGTTAGCAAACGAAAAATGGAAGAGCTTGGCCAACCGAGTGCCGGAATTCAATGACATTAAACGACTGCTGGATGCCATTGGTGAGTTTTGCAGATCTGAAACATATGTTCCGAATGCCTGGAATTCACCTGGCATCAATGGGGTTTCCATTACCATGGCCGAGCGAAACTTGTTAAAGGACATTGCGCTGAAAGACGCGACACACGTCTACCATCATTTAGCACGCTGTCTCGTCTTGTGCATCAGCTACAATTTGGTAGACATTAAGCTCAATCAACGATGCAAAGGGAAAGATGTGATGTTGATATACATCAATCGCCTATATTGCGCGAAATACGAATTACCGTTGCACAACGGTAAATTCAAAGAAAGGAATTTAAACATGCTATTGGGCTTTTTGAACAAAGGATTTCAAGGCCAAATCAAAATGAAACTTTAATATGAGGTGGGAAAATTATTTTCTACGAACAGACGAAGCCTTCTTGCATTTTTGGAAAGATTATCTCCAACAAAAGCGTGACATCCTCTATATTATGGGTTTAGGATTCGATCCTCGTACTACCGTAATGGCAGATAGCATTTACGGAATAAAAGGTATTGGACGACGGGACACCATGGCAATTCGATATTATACGAATGAGAAAGACAAGGTCACACCCAATGACGTACTGGTTGATGAAAACATTCACCGCTTGAACGCGCTCATTGCAGCAAACGCGTACACCCCCTATATCCAAAAAGATGTTATATTTCGTTCGCCTGACGACAATAGCATCACTGCTGTAAATTCTGGGGCGATCATAAGTTCCCTAGATGAACTAGAAAATTATTCCGATATCGTCGTGGATATAAGCGCCATGCCCAGGAGCGTATTCATTCCCTTGCTCACGAAGTTGTTAAGGTTAATTGATATTTACAACGAACAGGGGACTGGCGTCAAAAATCTTCATGTCGTGGTAGCGGAAAACCCCTCGCTTGATGGAAAAATACACGACAACGGAATTGACGAAGAGGCAACCTTTATCCACGGCGTGCGCGCTAAAGAAGGAGCAAAATACGAAGACCAAAAGGAAGTTTGGATCCCAATTCTCGGGGAAAACCAGGAAGAACAATTCGATAAAATCCGGAAAAAACTTTCCCCTGTCGAAACCTGTCCTATATTGCCCTTCCCATCGGAGAACCTGAGGCGGGGGGATCTTTTGAGCTGTTGAACGGTTGCAGGATCGTTGTTTCCGCTCTTTCCAGTAAATTGTTGACAATTGGCGCATTCCTTGCTGTAATTGAAGAGAGAAAGGCAGGCAGAAATGTCGGCATCATGCACGTCGAGTCCATGAACCATGAGCTTGACCATGATTATAAAGATGTTAAAATAGACGTTGAAAAAAACAACAAATTGTTCGAAATTTGGCTTGCTGGTGAGCCCTATATTTCAAAATAATGAAAAAAAAACCTATCTGTTTCGGCGCAGGCTTGGTCGCCCTGGATGTTATTCTCAATGGCAGCGCTAAAACCCTTCCAAAGCTTTCAGCCGGGGGTTCCTGCGGGAATGTAATTAGTATTTTAGGGTATCTTGGGTGGGATGCCAATCCTGTCGCAAGGCTCGCAAATGATCAGGCAGGCGCCGAATTACTCAATGACCTGAAACGGTGGGGTATCCATATCGAAAATATTTCGGTAAATGACCAGGGTAGTACACCAATAATCATTCATAGAATTTTAAAAGATAAACTTGGCAAACCGATCCACCGCTTTGAATTTAGGGATCCAGAAACAAAGGCCTACCTACCGCAGTTTAAGCCGATCACGAAAAATATCGCCGCAGAAATAATAAATCAAAATAGCCGACCGCAAGTATTCTACTTTGATCGAATGAACCCAGGAACACTGGAATTAGCAACACACTTGAAGTCACAAGGGGCAGTAATTTACTTCGAGCCCTCTTCAATAAAGGATGCCAATGAGTTCGAAAAATTTTTAGCTATAGCTGACATTATTAAATTTTCCAATGATCGCATATCCGACTTTAAGGAAAGATATCCTTCAATATGCTGTTTTTTAGAGATTGAGACGTTGGGAACTGAGGGGATGGTTTACCGGACAAAAAAATCCTCCACACCCGACCAGTGGAGGCCAATGAAAGCTTTTCCAATATCAAATATTCAAGATGCCGCAGGAGCAGGAGATTGGTTTACATCAGGCATCATTTATCGGCTTTGTGATAAAGGCATCCAAGGACTCAAAAATGCTAGCGTTGCAGAGATTAAAAACGCTCTACAATTCGGACAGATGTTAGGCGCATTCAATTGCTTGTATGACGGAGCCAGAGGATTGATGTATTATTATGAATCAAAACAACTATTGTCATTGGTTAATCATTTTATCGAAAACAATCGTATAGACTCACATAGCATACAAGCATCACCAAGAATCGATATTTCTACAAAAAGCACATTTTCAGAACTTCTTATGACCGTTAAGTAATTTCTCGCAAAAACTTAATTTATAAAATGGTCTTTGAAGACTACTAAAGGAAATTTACAACTGCTCTACAATTGATTGAGGAGGCGCGGCGAAAACATAAATAACAGACCTCTTTCTTTGGGCTTCACTCTGATGGCGTTGTGACCACTAAATCCACTGCTATTATTGTAAACGGATGCCGCAATTGATGAAAGTGCTATTGAGGTTAGACCGAATTGGGATTGCATCAATTGCTGGCCATGGTCACTGAAGGAAACAGTGGTTGCCTAAGGGAACCATAAATACCTTGGACGGATGTGTAAGAAGGAATAATATGGCGTTTATTTGACAGGTGGCTACGGTTTGGGGTTAATCCATTCAACAGGGATGTTTCGTAAGAAAAATTGCTTTTGACCAGCGGACATATAATCCAGCATCAAATGGCATAGAATATGCACCTCTTTTAAGGTCTTCACCGACTTGTCTACCCTTGGCAAGAGAAATTGCAAGGTTTTGGATTGTCCAAGCCGAAAAGTATCTTGCACAGAAATGAGGATAACAGCCTTACTTTTGCCCAGTTGGAGGTGAGCAATGGACGAATAGCCTTTATTGGCCCCGTTATCTGTTGCGGAAGGACCGGAATAAGTAGAATATTTGTATTTCACACCTTTGTCATCGATCAGCCCAAAGTCATCGAAAGCTCCGCCAGAAAAGGTTAAGCTTGCCAGCTTGTGAAAATCACTTTGGACCTGCATGGTAACCTCGACTGCGCCAGTTTGCAGGTTTCCAATTGCCTTAACGTCTCGAAGCTTAATTGAATCAAAAGGTGAAACTATTTGAAGTTTCATATTATCCTGTGAAAATGCGGAATATTTCGACACTAGCAAGAAGGCAACTAAAAAAAATCGTAAACTAGGATAAACAAGCTGTTTCATAGTAATGTAGGTTTTGACTTGAATATCTAAGTTAACAAAATCATCTGGAAAGACAAAAAAGCATGACTTTGGGTGTTGTCTCAGTTTGAAACTCTTTCAGACTTGAAAAGCTCTTCTGGGTATTTAATGAAATAGTTGTTTCAGTTAAAAATAAAAGCAGATAATCTATGCCAAGTCCTACCGGCATTCGATCTTTGACAGGGTTTTCTTTCCTGGTAGCAATTGAAAAAAGGGTATTGTAGGAAAGATGAACTAACTGGGTCGATTACTACAAGACTATTTGAGAATATAGGGGAAGCTGCGTTTAATTGCTGCAGAATATTTCGGCACATTGCACGAACAGCGCTATAAAAAGAATGATCTGTTTGTCGGAGAAGCGTTGTCGAAGGGTATACAAGGCCCTGTTTTTGTGCATAGCTACTGTATGGTTCGACAATTTCAACTTTTCGGCGATGTCTTCATTCTTTATATCTTCGAGATAGGCCATTTTAAAAACCTCCTTTTGCCTATCCGGAAGTTTCCCGATTTCGCTGTGGATATCTTGCATCAGTTCCTTTTGGTCCATTTGAAGGTGGACGAGGTCTTGCTCCGTGCCCTCTTCACTGTAAGTCAGTTCTTTACAGGAGGATTCCCTTATCTGCATATGACGGAGAAAATTGAGGCATGCATTGCGGGTGGTGCTATAAAGAAAGGCCTTTATATTCTCGGGAGTGTCAAAATCGGTATGTTTTTGCCACAGTTTTACAAACGTGTCTTTCACGATATCTTCACCGTCTTGCTGGCTGCCCATTAACTGGGTTGCGAAATAACTAAGCGGGCGGTAGTGCAGGTGAAAGAAAGAAGAAAATGCTTGTGGATCGCCCTTCCTGAATTCGATAATAACATCCGGATGTAAATCTTTCATAAGCGTTATTTATTCGTTTGATGTGGGCAAGCCGGCAATTGTCAAATTAGTTATTTCCATGAAATGTCCCAAAAAAAGGTCTTTTAGGGTCATGTTTATGAGCATACAGACCCCTTTGAGACAAAATACTAAAATAAGCAATGTTTAAAAGGGTGAGTTTCTTCAATGAATAGCAGGGACCTTAGATTAAACAAGAGAAATTTATTGCATGTACTTTCTGGCAGGGGTTAGCCCAAGAAATAACTAAAAGAAAACCATTTCTTGCTTTCGTTAAATCAAATTTTTATACATTTTAAAGGGCAAACAAGCCTTTTTCCTTAAAAAGAGAATCGATCATATCTGGTCGAAAAACTTGCTGGGCCTCACTACTCCAGGCATAGGATAATAAAATCAGCAACAATAATTTATTGATTTGCAGTTTTAGTTCAAGCCGGTTTTTGTCGGATGGGTATAATCTATGACATAATTACTCTTTGGCAGGGTATTCCGGATTTTTTTTGTTTCCACGGCGTTACAAAATCGTACTTCCGGGGTTATTTCCAATAAATCGGATTGGTAATGCCTTTCTTGGGGTATTAATGTCCCTTCTCCCACAATGAGCGCGTTTCCAAATATAGGCAGGCTCGCCCCGCAGAGGACGAAGGCTAATTTAGAGTCATCTTTTAATCCGTCTTCATTGATGTAAAGCATATCTCCATTTGGAAAGGTGAGGGCGTGTGCAAAATAGGTACATCCCATGGCTTTGCAAATTGCGTGCGAATAGTCATCGTAATTTTCCCCATCGGATTCAAGTTCCACCTCTTTAATTATTTTTTTATCTGTATCAATTAATAGCGTTTTCATGCTTTGGCATTTATTAGTGTTAGGCAATAACATAGATGGCTGATACTTTCTTTAAAAAGGGGCAATGCCGAATATTGGCTACGGTTGATTTTACATCCTGGCTAATAAGCAAAAACAAAGTGCAGTGGCCAATAGCGGATCACCTCTTTTCGCATCAAAACAGGCTAATGGATAGGATTCGACAACGGCGGTATATCCCTATGCGAATTAAAATTATAAAAAATCTGAAATGAATATGAAAGTAGGGATAAACTCCTGTTATAGCCGGATAAACAGGTAACTCAAAGATGTAAAAGGGTATATAAAAATACATATTATTAAATACCTTAAAAAAAATAATAAAAAAAATTCGATAAGCAGTAGTAGAATGAGGAGGCGAAACTGTATTATATAGATAACCAACCAACAGCATCATGAAAAATGAGATCCATTATATCGCCTCTCTGCTTATCAAACATCTTGACGGGGAAATAAATAGCTACGAACAGCAAAAGCTGGACGAGTGGCTAGCCCTTTCTGTCAACCACCGTAATTTACTGGTCATGTATAAAAACAAAGAGACTTTACTTAGAGAAGTGATGCTTTATGACAGCATTGATGAGAAAGAGGGTTGGAAAAGATTGGTCACTAAAATTCCTGCCCTCAAAGCCGCTAACACTGTAATTTAGTGTAATAAGAACGTTAACACCCGAAAAGACGGTTCTTGTCAGGTGTTAACAATTGTACCGCAGATTATGCGGCTTGTATAGTGTATCTATAAAAGCGTTTTTTGTTTACTATATCATCATAGCCGCATCATCTTGCATCTTTTGATCATTTCGGAAGTCGGGAGTGTATGCTGAATCCTAGCAATTTTAAGCTCAACTTCCTGGGCCTCCTTGTAAATCTCCGATTGCTCTTCCAAAATATCCTTGAACCGTTCAGCCTCGGTTTTTAGAATACTTATCATGCGCATTCCCTCCAGTACATGGCTATGACTGTTTACCAGGTACATATTGATAACGTTACCTTCTTTATTTAACCACGCTTCCCGCGCCGCATTGTCATTAATCTTGAAAATATTAATATTTATGTCCACACTCCAACCATCCTTCCTAAAATGAACAATAAAAAAAGGAAGAGCACCGTGCGCATAGATGCCATACTCTATGGGACCCTTGCGCCAGGCATTTATTTCATCGCTAGAAGGATCGCTCAAAAAAGCGATAATATCAAAAAAACCAAGGGTAAAATCAGCCAGCGTAAAATCTTGCCCAGGCATAGGATTGCGACGGGGAAAAACTTTACCGATTTGAAAGATTTGCGTAGCCATCTGGAATTAGTTTACAATATGAACAATCCCGATCAGAAGGTCTTCCGATCAGGTAAATAATTCCAAAATGGTACAATTAATTAAGATCGTAAAAATAAGATAAAAGTTATTCAATCCAGGAAAATATCAAGAATTTATCGACTTCATTTCATCGAAAGGAATTAAAACCTCTCGAGCACAGTTAAAAAGAATCGCTAGTGTTTCAGTTTGAATAGGAACTTGAAAATACCCCATCATTGAAAGATTAAAAATCTTTATCGCCGTTTCCATAACCCGGGCGGGAAGTTTAATGTTCTCACTATGGGTACCATCCTATTCATTGGGACCGATAAAATGGCACTTATTTGCCAAAGTGAGACACTGCCTGACTTTGAATTATTAATCGTTTTTTGCGTCCAACTCAGGAATTCCTTTTAATTTAGGAAAGTAGCTTCTATGACTATTTTAGAGAAATTATGGCTCACAAAATTCGGTAATAGTATTTTTATTTCTTTGAACAAAAAATGCTATCTGGTGCTGATTATCGTTTGTTGTAGTGTTAATTTTTATCTCGGCATGGGGTGGTTTTTATAAAAAGGCAACTGGAGTGTTTAGGATTCCCTTTATTATAAGTCGTTCAAAAGAAACTTTTCTGTCCTTACCGTTCGCGTAGCCTTAGGATTGCCCTTATAAAACGACACATGCCGCGCGACTGCTTACGGAGGACCAGAAGTTTTCGATTATTGAAGAGGTCAACCTCCAACTCCCTCAAATTCATGTTGACGGAGTCAACACCATCAAAGGCAGTTTGGTAGTATTGCTCTCCGTAACATTTTATCTCTTCGATCCAGTAACCGCCAGGGTACACATGTAGTGCGACCAAATCCGCCGATTTTCGGCGCGTAGGGTTGATGAAGTCACGATAGTGATCATTGATTTTTTTTCGATCGATCAGCCGGACGTGTCCGTCAAAATATGCGTTGATGTCCATTCCTAATTCGTAGATATCTTCCTTATGGGTTTGACACCACTTGTGGGCGTCCCACATGAGTTTGTCGAATAGCCTGCATTCTTTTTTGGTAAAAGTTGGTTCCCGGGACTCGCCGTTGATGTATCCGCCAAAGCTGTCGTCCGGATGATAAGCGACTGATCGGTCTTGATGGAGGTAAGCAAAAAAACCTATTATATCTGTCTTTCTCGTGATTGCGGAGGGGTAAGGTTGTTTCTCTTGTCGAACATGCGGAACTAACTTTTCCATCCAATCAAAAAGGACAATTTCTACATCCCGCAGGGTATCGGAAAAAGGGCTGGTATTTTCGATAATACATAGAAACATAGTTACTCCATCATAGGTGTACTCTTCTATCCAATTACAGCCACCGTAGGTGTGTAAAGCGACCATCTCGTCAACGCCATAATTCTCATCGATGAACTCATTTGCAAACTTTTCCATTTCCCGCTTATCACTAATCTTTTTATGACCTTCTAGAAACTCTAAAAATTGGTCTATTTCTAGGGCAATGCGGTAAATATCTTGATCATGATTTTGGCACCAGAGATGGCAGTCATCCATCACTTTTTCGTAAGCGGCACATTCTTCAAGTGTGAAGCTGGGGTCTTTTGTCTCATAATTGACATAATCTTCAAACTTATCATCCGGGTTAAAATTGAGCTTTAAATGATAACGGAGATAAATGAAAAACCAGGTAACATCCGATCGTTGTTCGATTTTTTGTACATAAATAGACATAACAATCATATTTGAAATGATAAAATAAAAAAGGCAGTATTTCGGCTTATGGTGAAAATTGGGGGCGGTTTAACCTTAAAATGACTGGCGCTTGGGGTTCATCCGTCTAATAAGGAGAGGTATTAACAACTATCTTTTACTGGTAGATCACTGATGTACCTACTCCAACAGATTTTTCGCTTTGGATGATGCCTTCTCAACTGCCTTGTTAAATGAATCGCGGTCGCCAACTGAAAATCGGACGGCCCCTAGTAAGATATAGCCGCCGTGACCTTCAAGGTACACAGGCAGTTGGACGTTGGAGGTCCTATTAACATGTCCGTTATGGCCACCTCTTGTGTTCTTGTGAATTTTGATTTGGCCTCCGGGTCCCGTAACTGTCCTAATTGGAAATCGCGTTGTTTTTTTTTATATTTTCCCATACATGGCGGCTCAACTTGTATCCAGCTTAGGGGTGTTAAAAAATAGAAGACATGTTCAATGGGTATTTAGTCTTGCCAGCAAGTAACCTGTGATAGGCACTGATGTGCCATGCAGCAATATTGTGAAGCAATAGCACCGAGTTATTACGAACTGGTGGGTAATGGATATTTTTTCATCTTTGTCCTCACATAAAATATAATGCAAGCAAAATGTTGTCTCTTTGGATCGTTATGACTCTGAACAGCACAAAAAGAGAGATCAGTCTAAACAGAAGGCACTGATCACCGATTGGTAACAAAAAGAAAAAGTAACAATTGTAAAGAGGTATGAAGTCATTGCCCCAGTTGAAGAGGTTTTTGAGACGATCGAATGGTTGGACTTAGAAAGATTTGTCGCGGATGAAGCTCAAAAAATAATATCTATCGCAACGGTAAGGTTCTCTGGATTAGTAAATGATGATATCATTTCCGTAATGGAAAAAGTGGGATACTTTCAAAAAAAGGGGATTTTAAAGAGAGTAGTGTCCAAAGATTGAGCCCCCTCAGAATATAAACTGTCTACTTTTTATGAATATCTCTGAAAATTAGTGGGTGCCAGAGAAACTACGCAAATATTGCCAACATCCCGTAAATTTATGCATGCTCATAACTTTTCAGGAATTACAAGAACTGACAACCTTTTTCAATACAGCCACGATACCCAAAGAAATAAAGCTCAATAAGGCAACGACTGTTCTGGACACCCCGGGGTTTTGTTCGGCAGATCCCGGTAAATTTTGCTATTCCGGACATTGCTGAAGTGATCTTAAGGCCATGATATGAAGATTGGTTATACATTAAAAACTTGCTGGAAAACAGATCTACTGAGGAATAAATCATTGAGTTGTTGAAGAGGCCACATAATATACCCAGTCTTTTTAGGCATCACTTCATTCCTCTTAAGGCAAGTTTGAGCCCAGCTATTCGGTCTTTCAAGTATTCCCGGATTTCCTTCACGGCTTTTCTACGCGATGTGAAATACTCATATTCATTGTCCAGGGATTTCAGGGCTAGGTCATAGTCCAAATCGGTTTCACGCAGTTCGTAGATAATTGAGTTCTCCCCATCTCGCCACGCATGGTATATTACGGCAGGTTTCCTTTTCTTTGTCATAACAACGTTTATTTAGTGGATCAATTACGATATAAGTAAACCGAAATGATGGTATTGTTGGCAAAATCGATGAGCTTAACTACCGAGCAAATCGTTATATCAGATTCCTCCCCTATTTATTAAATATCCATGGCTGACCGGCACGCTTCTCGGGCTTATCCGAATAAAAACCTTTTGAAATTCGTTCTGAGTGTACCTGCAACTACTGACGAACCTTCATCTTCCAGTGGACATTATTCTGGCATTTATCGGGGGCCAACTGTTCAACCAGACCATATATCTCGTTAACCGACGCTGGTCCATTGGTGCAATTGAGCGCGATTACAATGACAGATTTCCAGGAGGAACTTGCCCCAACGATGATAACGGGCTTTGAATTGATTAGAATATGACGTCTGGGCAAACCACTGTCAGCAATTCGATAAGCGCTCTCAATGTCATAACTGATCAGCACTGATGGGACCCCGGTGTTCGTGCGACCAATTTGCCAGTTTTCATCATGGAACCAAAGACGCCCATTAAACCAGAAAATGGTAAAACAGTAAGGCTAAATATAGATATGCAAAGCGCTGGACCTATGTGAGGTAGCGTAATCCAGGTTGTCGTGATGGCTGCCGCAGACTGATGTGATCCCATTCCAATCTTTTTTCGAATTGACATTATCAGTTTTTATTATTTAAGATTAGTTTTACAGGCTTGCCTGCTTAGCTCCTTTGAAGTTGTTTAGCGAGGATCATTTTACCAGTCTTCAATTGGCTGGCAATTGATGTGAGGGTATTTTTTCCGGTTTTTCGCTTCTGACAGCAAATTGTGGGATCCTGAATGTCTGGCTCCCTGTTGATAGTCATTGATGAATCGCGCATCCCTAATCTTGGCTATTTCCCGATCCGTGTAAGGACCGCCGCCGGTTTTTTCATTCAGACATTTAAGAAACCATGTATAAAATTCTTCCCTAGTAAAGGTGGGCTGATACCAAACCCCTGTTACAATAAGGCCGTTTGGAAATTCTTCGAAAAATCGCTTAGCGTTTACAATCGATTTTACCGTTGCGTGCTTCATATATACGTTTTTTTTTCGATAATTTGTTGCATTGGACTAATAGAAAAAATAGCAGCCATTAACCAGATTATACGAGGTGGCGATATTTGTGCGAAATCGCAATAGGACGGCTTAGGAGGAAAACCAAATCAAAAGAAGAAAAATCTGTAAGGGGTAAGATGGTTAGATAATTCGCGTAAACAAAGACGGCGTTAGAGTAAATGCATTAGACAATACTTGGATCTGTTCGGTGTTGGGAAGTACGACATCTGGGACCAGTTCTTCGTTAAGACGTTCAAAGGTCCCTGTATTCTTATGCAGACTTGCGATGGGAATGCTTTGTAGTTGTATTTTCAGCTAGAGGACTAACAAAAGGTCATCGCCTGATTGTTGGGCGGCAACAAAGTATCAGGGATTAGGGTCATTCTGTTGGTCGGTGGCGCTGTCGGTTCGGGGGCGGAAAAGGAGAAATGGGCGATATGATTACAGGAGATGTGGTCAAAATCTTCGTTACACCATCCGGCAATGCCTTGAGCTAGGCCAATTCAAAAGTCTTTTCGCCCTGTTCATTTTTTGGAGGATGGATGAAAAAGTGTGGGTGGGCATATGCGTGGGTTGTATTTGGAAAATGATTCATTTTGCGTGAAGACTGCAGGAGCGGGCGTTATTTGTTAAAAGTCCTTTACAGAATGTTTCTATCGCTCAGTTTCTTGGCAATTTATCAATCTGAAATCTGGATTCGTCCATTCAATCCGCTTGTTAATCCAAGCTTTCTACAAGTTGGGAAAAAGAGGCATTTTCGTGGTTTATAACAAAAACAAACTTCTCATGCTTCCCTCCTATTTGCCAGGACCAGTATTAAAGGTCAATGTAGGAAATATTCAGACGAATGTCATTATTGTCCCTCACATTTTTGAACATAGGCTAGGGTTTAAAAGCCTGCTAGTGCAGGACCGCGAATATTCCTTATCTGTCGAGCAATTGCAGCATTATGAAGTGACAGTGGTTGGATCTGCGCACATTCAAAATTATGCTGAGCTGCTTGCCCAAATTCTACCAGAATATCTCTTCCACCATCTGTCCCAAAACCTGGCGGCTTTACTTCAACGTTCGTTATGCCTGTGCCGGGAATATCGATTACCCTTCTAAAATAGACGGCGGCCAGCTCTTCGAACTGGTGTACATTTATAATTTCATCAAGGCTTAATTCTGGCATGTTGTAGCGCAGTGTAAAAATATTCCATTTCTATTTTTTCTTTGGCCATGTTGACACAATCAAATCCCTTATATCCATTTCAAATATCAGCGAAATTTGATAAAGTACTTGCAAGGATGGCTGATGCTCATTTCTGACCCATTTAGAAACGGTGCTTTCGTTAACGCCTAATTGTTCAGCCAACCACCTATTCGTTTTATTGTTCTCTGCTAAAACTATCCGAAGCCGGTTGAGAAATATTTTTTCCTTTTTTGCCATTTATGCTAACTAGTTGATCGGCAATATATTAGGAAATTTTAGAATTACCTATTTTAGTAATAAAATGGCTGACAACAGCCATTTTGTGGATGATATAAGTAATTTAATGCCTGTTTAGTAACTTTGTGGAGAACCTGAAAAATGAGTATTATGAATGGGAATATTCTTTTAAAATTTTGTCGCCGATCTAACAACTATTCTCAAAAAATAATTGCGGGTCGATTAGGGGTCAGTCTAAGTCAATACAGAGCAATAGAGCGGGGTGAGCGATTAGTGAACTTTAGTCAAGCTCAGAAACTGGCAAAAGCATTTAATTGTCCAACAGCTTATATATTTACCTCTGCTCTCCAATTAGATGATCTTTTAACAAATAAAGCGCTGATTAAAATATTGCAAAACCGAGTAGACTATCTGGAAGAAAATTATACAGATCCAATTTCTAAAGTCGAATTAAACGAAAAAAAGCATACTCGCCGCAAATCCCACAACGGAAAAATAACAATCGGCAAAAAAAAACGGCAAGGTCAAAGTAATCCGCGTTGAAAGTTCTCCTTCCATATGTAAAGATTCACCACACCGTAGGCTTCCTGCCCTTGTCCATACCATGCTGATTGGTGAACGCGTTGTTCCGGATACTAAGATAGGTGATAATGTTTATTTCTCAAGCCCTATAAATTCGGCTAGTGTCTCGGTTTGAAAAATAAATGTAAATTGATACATCCAGCTGTGCAGGTCTATTATTGGGGAAGAAAAAACCTTTCAGCAGGAGTACTACCAAGATGCTAAGCAAATTTCAACCTTACAACGGAAATAAATAACAGATATTGAATATTTTAACTAATGTTCTTAATCCGAACAAAACATGAAAGTAAGGTTGCGGGTTTTATTATACCGAATATAGGCAGGGTTTGCCACAGCACTATGTATGCTCATTTTGGGTGCTGCGGTATATCGCTTGCTTCATCCTGAGTGCTCGATTTGCTTCAAAATTGCCATATAGGGCGTTAACAAGAATCTTGCAAGAGGACAGGCACAACAGCTAAAATTATATTTGGCAATATATATACAAAATGTACATTTGATGCAAGATTAATAAAGTTAAATATGTTCATAGGAGACGGCTATTTAGAATTCAAATCTAGGGGGAAAATATATCGCATTAATCCAGGCGATATATTTATGAATAATGGAGCTTGTGTCTTGTTCCTTCCACATCACAGGCTCTACAGAGGTTTTGGTAATCCTTTGGCGCAGGAGGTTCCCAAAGGAGAATGGGAGCTATTGGAGCGATTTTTAGCAAGAATATCTTATGATGAAATACGCCAAGATAATCCGTTTTTGACAGGATATACTCCAGCGATTGACGTCGGATACTTCGAATTTATTTAATCCCAGAGTTGATGTATAGGGAAGAGAACCTAATTTGTTTTTTTGGAGAGAGGGCATTTCCTAATTCCTATTCAAGCTAAGTCACTACCTAAATTCGGGGTTGTATTTCATAAAATATTTTATTGATCTCAAAAGCGGTATCGATTAAAAATAAGTTGAGTTAGTCGGCGATTGTTTTTTTAATAAAACCATATTGTCAGAATAATTTGTCGATTGTCTGATAGATAAAATAACGGATAGAGGGACCCATTCGGAGCTCACCGACTGGAAAAAAAACGCCAACTATTTTGCATTCGTAAGTATTAGGTTCAGAAGTTCGTCATTTTGGGGGTCATAATCGTTCTTTGTATCTTCCAGGCGGGCTAAAGGGGTCATCATTAACCCATGTGCCACCACTGGATCCGAAAAACCGAGTTTTTCCCTTGTTTTTAATAAGCATAATATTTCATAAGGGACTAATTCATAATAAGTAAATTCAATGTTGAGCATTTTATTCCCCATTAGCGGCGTATGCAATAAATGATAATCGCAGGCTTCGTTTATCAATTGAATATATTGATCATTGGGCAGGTCTATTCCCTTGATCAATCTTTTATAAATGTGTTTATCGTCCAGGTGATCAATAGCAAGCCCCTTCTGATTATTAGAAAAGTGGATTTCATACAAAGAGATCAAAAACTCCTTGTGGCATATGTATTCATGTGGCGCATCTTTTTTTACATCCCACTTTTTCTTTAATAACTGTATCGCTGTATCTGCTATTTCTCTTACCCCGAAGAGCCATCCAATGCCTGTTACAGTGGCGAATGCCTCATCTTTCAGAAATACGCTGCCTGGCTTTGCCCGTTTTATAAAATGGTAAAGCCAGAACAGGGCCTGCCGGAATTTTCCCCAACCTTCATTTGTTTTACCCCGCAATACTAAATTATGCGCAGGCGACAACAGGTAGTTGCCTATAGCATATACCAGTTCATTGATCAAAGTGGCCTGTCCGCCTGAATTGATTTTTTCAGTAATGCGATCTCTTTTCTCCCGTTCTACTTCGGATGGGTCTTCGGCTTCTTCCAGGTAGAACTTGATTTGTTTTTTTAAAATCTGGTCTGACTTCATGAATTCACTCTTTTACGGGCATTTAATCCATCTTGTTATGCTCTTGAAACTTACTTTGCCGTTCTTGTCGACATTAAACTTGGCAACTTTTCACTCATTCCAGCTTTTTATTAGTCTCTTTCATATTTTCTGGTATATGGCATTAAAGTTATTATAAATTTGTAAATCGCGGTTGTAAAATATGGTAACTGAGACACTACCGAATAAATATATATTTGAATTCATTGTTATTTTTTGGAAAGTTTATTGCCGTTGGCCAAAGGCTAAATGAGCTGCCATAAGCATTGGTAATGCTTGCGGGGAATCCCTACCGGCCTGAGCTTGGAGTGGCCTGGAATATTCGGTGATGGAGTAAGTTTTATCCCTTAGTTTTTGCCACCGGGCAATCGAGAAAATAGTTCGATATTGAAAGTGTTTTATTATTCGAAGAACTTGTGGACAGCAATCGCATACGCATTTGAAAAACTGTCAGCGCGTATGTACCGAAAGAACATTTCCATCGTTATATGACTCTAGATGACCATGATATTATCCACTGGGATATCTGTTAAAAATGAATTGGTGGCAAAGCATAATAAAAACGGTCGTCTGGGTCCGCCGGAAATTAAGTCTCAGCTTTTAATAAAAAATCCAATGTTATCGGTCTTGTTGCAAATAGGGTTGATCGTCGTTCTTGTCAGGGTTTATTTCTTAGCCAGCAGGCTGGAGAAACGCCGGCATTATCGGGGCGCCTTTGTTTACTATATTTTAATGGTTATCCTTTGTTGCGGGACTTTTTTGGTAAAATGCCACACTTGATCAGGTATTACTCGGCTCAGCCTATCACTACCGCAGAAAGCGGTAGAATTGTGCTGTAGACAATTCCATTCCTGAATTACGAATTTTTTCTTTGAAAATTTCTGGAATCGTTTTAATAGCGGGGGTATCAAGGTCTAAAATGAAGCCCAATACTTGTAGTACTTCCGGGTATATGACGATTTCTGGATTAGGTCGAACCGTCCATTCAATCCCGTCAGTCGAACTGCAGGTCCAATAAGAATTCACTATTTCAGCCATTGCGTCTCGCATGGCCTTTCGCTGTTCTATATCTTCGTCCAAAGAATCTTGAAAATTGATATACAGATCCATTAGGATTGTATTCACTGTGTCGGTAAACAAATGATGGTACCAATAGCTATGTTTTTTGGTTTCAACCATTCCTTCTTCAAAAGTCATAATGTGGATTTGTTGCAAATTTAATAAAAAATTAGGCCTGTGTTTGAAAAGGGCCTACGTTTGCCGGCAAAGTCCCAAATTCAAAGGAGCAAAGAATAGGCGGCAATGAGACGCTTGCACATGGCTTCTGCGACGCGGTGCTGGTTCAGATTCGGATGCCATTGCTTGATTAACTTCCGAAAGGCGGCTTTGATCTGGTCCGGTGTAGCGTTGGGGGACAGTTGTCAACAAAAAAGAGAGCTGGCCATCACGAAGCGGTACGTTTACCGGCAGATTTAGAAAAACCAGTCTGCCGTTTTTGATAAGCCGTCTGTGATTTTCCTTCGAATAACGGATAGTTTTTTAGGCGGGCAATACGTTGGTTGAACCGAGCCCAGACGTCTTCGTCTTTGAATTCGAAATGGATGGAGCCCTTTTTGAAGGCCTTCACCCGGAAGTAGGCCCAGTCGAACCATTCTCCGTAAACCGGTCGGTGGTGAATGGAAGTAAAAGCGATGCCGGCATCTTGCAGCTCCTTTTGTTTGGCAGCCTGGCCGTTAAAATGTTCAACCTCGGAATGGAAATAGACCTTTTTATTAGTGACCAGTTTATAAGAATGCGAAATCCAGTCGCGTAGGCTGCCGAAGCTGTCATACTCATCCCCACTGATATAGCAAAGGGCTTTGACCAGGTCTTCCACGGACTCCCAATTACCACGATAACTGGTTTCAATGGTGTTATTATTTCTGTGGTACCCACTATCAAGTTCGCAGAGACCCGGAAGGATAAATTTCCGGTTGACCAGGTAATGGCTATTGGTCTTCCAGGCTTCCACCGAAAGGCGATTTTCATCGTGATGGAGGGTTACTTTGTCAAAGACTTCGAGCAAGGCCTTATCCATGCGTTGGGTCGTGGTACCGCGGACGATTTCCAGCATCCGATAGATATTGCGCATGGTAAAAGGTACCTGGGTCTGTTCCTCGATAAACTTGTGTATGTCATCTTTCAACCCTTTGGTGGCAACCTTTTGTAAATTCAACTGGTTGAAAATGAAGTTCCAGCCTGACTTTTGGAGGTCTTTTTTGAATTCGCTCCGTTTTTCGGGATAGTCCCGCTGCCTGATATGGATGGCGTGTGGAGTTTCGAAGTACCCTCCGATCATTTCTTCCAGTCGCAGGCCGGCGGTAAGTTGTTCGTCATAGATCTGCACTGCCTTGATATACCGGTTGACGAGGTCCCGGACCAGGTTGTAGGGCATGATGCCATTTTCCCCGCTTTCCTGCTCGTCAAACATGAAAAAGCCTTCGAATTCGGTTTCATAGCTACCTCCGGGCTTTCTCAGTTTTATAACTCCAACTTCTTGCATAACTGATCTGTTGCCGTCCCGAACGCCTTCTCCCAGGGTCGTAAGGTTGCCGAAAAGGCTGATCAATTCACGAAGTTTATCACCGTATCCTCGGTATTCACCCTGATGGGCTGTATAGTTACAAAGGGAGATGATTAAGCAGCCGGGTGGGGCAATCTCAAAGGCATGCTGGATATATTTACTTTCCAAATTCATCGGCGGGTTCATGACGACCATATCGATGTTGCCGACTTCATTGGATTCAAGAAATAGCAGATCGTGGTGGATCATTTTGCACTTGCTGGCTAAGGCTGCTCGGAATCCTTCATGTATTTCGACCGATAAAATGGCCTTGACCTCGTTGTTCAATAGAAAGTCAATAATTTCCCCTTTTCCCGGGGCTGGCTGAAGGATTGTCTTTCCTTGAATGGTTTGCCCATCCAGCATCGATTCAATGAGAAGGTGAGGTGTCGCATTAGACACATAGTTGTTGAGCATACAAATGTTTTTTTGTTAAATAAAATCGCCACCGGGGAACTGGTGTATTATCCCAGTCAGTGACGGCGGGTATTAATTGACAGTGGTGAGCGGATAATTTGCAGGAATTACCCGCGTACGATTACCATCCTGGAAACGTCCGGATCTGTTTGATCAGCTCTTTTCAGTTAGCAGAGTAGACCGTTGTTTTTTCAATTTTTGGAGTGTATAGGCATCCCGGAGGGCCAACCGAAACCTTTCGGTCACTTGAAAAACTGATCCGTTGATTGGGGATTGAAAGAAAATGCCACCTTTCAGCCGATGAAAGCATGATTGTGTATCAGGCTATTTACGCCACATTCTATCGAAAAGTTTTGGACATATCACTTGAAGGGTTTCCGGTTTATCTGAATCCCATGTAAATTGGATATCACGATTCCAATCATCCAATTCGTTCTCTTCTTTACAGTACTCATGGAGGTCTTCCCCCGTTTTTTGCTCGAAGACTTTGGAAGGAATGTAACCAAACCTTTCGAAATCATAAAATTGCTTGCTGGGGTCAATATGAGCTGCCAATGTATCGGGATTACTGAGTGCATCATGGTAGGTCTTTTTACCTCGCGAAATTAGCCAGCACCTGAAATAATGGAATCCGTCATCTGAACAACCTCTATTCATAAGGAAGGCAGCACACCATAAATCGGAAGTATACGCGCGGAAAATCAACTCGGCAGTTCGCAAATGAAAGCCTATAATGTCATCGGGGGTGAGGCCCTTCAATTTATGAAGGAGAAAATGTTACTGCCACGATTGATGTAGTCCATTTTTCAGAGATTCAGCTATGATCTCCCAGTAAATCTCTTCATCCATTGAATGGTTCGTGTTTTTACTATTTGTCATGTCAAAAGCATATTATTTTAAATAGCGAAAGGAATGGGTGTCGTGTTGGAATTAAAATCGACACTGCAATACACATTTATTTATTCTGATCCGCAGTGGCAGGTGAGATGGGTTTTATGTGATACTCTTTTTGAAATGCTTAATGAGGATATTATTCTCTTCTTCACATATGCTTGCAGGCATAGGTTTTATGACGGGTTAGTTCTCGAAGAGCCAATTCATCCCACTTATCGTCTCCGTTTTCAACCTGAAAAGCATATTCAGAACCCTTCTCGTCATTTAGATCGTACTGAATGGCAGCTTCATAATAGGTTCCAAAGTCATGGATATTTTTGAGAACGAAAAATCGGGCGTTGTCGGGCGGGACGCCATTTTTTCGGATCAATTGATCGATGTAAACCTCACATTCCAGGATAGAGAGGGCTACATCTTCCCCTACCTGTATACAAGGTTCACTCGAGGGAGTGGCACCAATAGAAAGATAATCCCAACTGGAACCGCCGAAACTGTTGATAGACTTGACTGGATAGCGCATGACATTTTAGTTTGAGATGAAGAAATAAACTAAGCGAGCCAGGATATAGGCTAAAGAGACCTAATCTGACCGCAACTCTTGGATAAACCTGGTGCGAACAGAGTAAGCAATGAATAAAAAAGATGTAAGCAGGGCTGTGATTTACCTCCTCCGGAAGATTGTTGACGGAGAAATAGTAAGACTATTTCAAATTAAAGGGAGGAATCCCGTGCAATTGGATTAATAAGGGGCCAGGGATTATCTCACGGGACTGGCCAAGTTATCGCCGCCCGTATAGGAATCCAACAGGTAACCGCGATTGTTGATAAGGCCATATAATTGATGGGATACCGCTTGTTTTTCTTTCCAGAAATTTGATCCATTAAAGGCAACGACCCTAAATTTGACATCTGAATCTTTTTTGATAGCATTCAAAAAGGTCCTGATATGGCTTTCTTCCCTATATACGTCGGTATGAAAACAGATTTGGGTAATCTCACGTTTCGAGTTGCCATTGTTAGAAGAATAGTTTTCAACCTTGATTTCGGTATCTGCTTCCACAAAAATAGTATCCACCTTTTCGGTATATTTTTCGCGACGGTCAATACATAATCTAATATATGTCCGTTTACTGAATTCACCTTTTTCGTTTTTCTCCTCCCGTTGAATAAGAATCATGGCGGATAACTTTTTATCCTTTCTTGCGGCAAACAATGCCGGATTGTTGATTTTCATACATTTTAGTTTTTTGCGGGTAAGCTAATTTTCTCCAAAACTGCTTCCATTTTTCTCATAAATGGCTCTTCACCTGTCCATATCCCAGCCCGGCTCATCGCATCCATACAACCAATCAGGGCATTGTACATATCATAGGAAGCGGCCATCAAACGGGCGTTTGCTTCTGCTGTCTCTTCTCCTGGTTCATAGTGTACACTGGCCAGTAAAATGCCGTTGTCACGTTCGTCGGAGGCCCATATAGCGATGGACCCTACGGTTGTTGCATCGATCTCCCAATTCCCGGGCGTCGCTTTTGATAAATCGAAATACTCATTGTTTTGCATGATTTTAGTTTTTATAATTATTGAACCAAATGGAGTTGTTAAATTGTTTGGATGATCGCTGATTATTCAGGACCGTTTTTAGGAAAACAATGGTATCTATGGGATTGCCAACACTTGTTCAGGGGTATAATATTCACTTTTAAAAATATAGTTGTAAAGTGTTGGTTCAATGGGGATTTGGTCATCGGTGTCCAGGTCGAGTACAGCAGAGACAAGTCTTTCATAATAAGCATCCACCAAGCTCTTATTGTCTCCGTATTGCTCGACTATAAGCTGTTGAATGGCCTCATTTGCTTGTTCCGCCGTGTCATATGGATGTCTGGTATCAATATCCACAAGGGTCTCGTTCGTAGCATTCCGATATCGTTTATACGTTTTAATTAAATAAGGCATATACGTCGATTTTGTAAGTTATTGGCCGAATGGATAAAAGAGGGAGGGGTTTAACTGCGGAGTGAAGTTTTATGATTGGAAAGAGCACCTATTCAATAGCTTTTGCCCGCATTATTTGAAAATCTTTATATTTATTAATATCAACTCCACCAAGTCCATTGATAAACATATCGATATCTTTGACATAATGGGCTGGCTGTCCCAGAAACCAGTCGACGAAGGATACGGCCTTGTCGAACGAAGAAAATATTAGGCCCGCATATCCTCCCTTGCCCATGCGGCCTTTTTCGCAAGACCAAATCATTGTTTTATCGGGATTCTCCCATATTTCGTAGACAGTTGGAGAATTAGCGGATTGGTATTTGCCCATCTTTGTTAATTTCCATGTATCAATAAATGTGGCCAGGGAGAAGGTGGGATATTTCATGCCCACTTCACAATTATGGTACTCGGTAATCCATTTTTCGGACAGCGAAATACAACGGCGTACACAGGCACTGTCATACATTTCACCGAATCCGCTGATGTCGCTTAATTCATGATCGCAATCCGGTTGCACAATGGGTCCATAAAGTGCGATTAACGCGTATTTGATTGGAAGATTAGCTGCGCGCAAGATCTTGTAGCCGATCTGCATGCCGTTGTTACGAGAGAAATTGATATTCGTCTTTAACATATCAGGAGTTACATGCTCATTTTTAAGAATTGTTGCTATGTTTTTATAAAGAATTTCGATTAACATTTTTTTTGTTTTAATTGATGATTAATTCTTTTTTGAATCGTATTACCCGAGATTTTTTCCAAATAGGCCTATTTGGAAATATGGTGTGCCATTCAAAATTCATCTCCCTATTCTATTGGGAAGGGGAGCCGCGAAAAATAAGACACAAGTATTCGACTCCTACTGGGTGGGGAGAAATGGCTATCCTAATGGCTGAATCGAGAAAATTTCGAAAGACAGACGGGTTGTAAAATTTGTTACCGAGAAGATTAGGCTAACAACTGATCCCTGTCTTCCGGACGCGCGAATCCGTCGAGTTCTAAGCCGGCCAGCCAGGCTTCTGCGACCCTACAATGTCTTGCGTTCAAGGCAGGATCTACCTGGATGTCGCCGCTGCTGGTGAGTTCAGCGCTGATCTCCTTTCCGGTGGTGCTTTCTAAGTAGACCCATTGCGGGAGGACCATTATTTTGCGGTGGTCGGTTTCCCCCGGTCCCTGTGTGTCTAGCAAGAAAAAGGCGATTTCGGGCACGAAAACCAATTCCGTTCGATAATTTGCCAGGATATAGCTTTTAAGTTTCCCCCGCAGGGTTGGCTTGTCATCTATCCACAATTCAATTGTCAGGGCGATCTTGCCCCGAAAGTTTAATTCCGTGGAATGGATCAAGGTGGCTTCTTTGACCAGGTCGATGAAAAAAAGTTTGCTCCTTTCGTTGAGTGTTTGCATACGCGGTTTATTTGTCAGTTACTAATTGTAGCTCCTCCTGGAGATTTAGATGTTGCGAAAGCATTTCGCTTTCCAGTCTCTGCTGCTCTTTTTTCCCATCAATTCTGTAGTCGGCACCGTGGGCTGACATATTTAAAGCATGTAAGAGAGCTTTCCCCGGGTTTGTAAGGAGAAACAAGGGGCCTTTGAGTTTAAGAAAATGGCATAGTGTTCGGGCCAGGTTGATGGGTGGAAGCTGTTCCGGCAATTTGAATGACATTAGTTCATTGGAAAAGTCGACGTTTCTGAGTGTTGTTGAAGTCAATAACATGGTTGTACCTCCGATGATTTTGTTGATTCAAAAATTCTACATTACTTATTGTTGGCTACCGCCATTCTCCGCTGGGATGGGCTGCGCTAACAGGGAGTCGATATCCATTTCATCCGTATAGAATTTCTCATCCGTATGATCGCCCCATGCTTGGAATTGAGCGGTCCTATCCATCGCTATTATCAGCCGATGGGCTCGCATTTTATTTTTAGGCATTCTGAAACGACTTAGTTCGTCTTCAGTGATTGTTACATACGCCCATGTCTCGTCTTTTTCCATTAGATCCGATCCCCACAAGGTTTCTTCCTCGCCGCCTGTGTGAATAAAGAATACGACATGGCTATCCCAATAAGTGAGGGAATAAAAGGAACTGTCCTTTTTGAACTGTATTTGCCATGCCGATCTTTCTCTTAGGAGTTGCCTCCACTCTTTAGTAAAATAGATAATCGCAAATGTGCAATCGTCCCACTTACTATCCGTGTTTACTTTGACAAGAATATATTCCGTTACGTACGATACTTTTTCCATCTTTTATGTGCATAGCTTTTATTCCGCCTATGCCAACGGTTAATCATCCTTTTATGCTATTTAATGATGCTGATAGAAGGCGATCATCCTGGTTGTGAGTTAAGGCAATCGCTGTTTGACCTATTTGAAAGAGATGTCGCTGTTTTCGGCCATGCTGTGAAACCGCTGTTCCGAGAAAATAATATGATCTAAAAATTTTATGTTGTGAAACTTCCCAATCTCCAGCATCCGATCGCCAATATCTCTGTCGGCTTGCGTAATAGTAATGTTGCCGGTTGGACGATTGTGAGCCACAATGATTCTAGGGGCAAGAATTTTTAGCGCCAGGCAATAGGCCATTCGGAGGTCTGCGGGACAATCGGTAATCCCCCCGGCACAAATTTCAGCGTAGCCAATAATAGCCCCTGCGTGATTCAGATAAATTGCGTAGAAACGTATCCTGATATTAATGTCTTTTGTCCAAATCTCCCGCAAGAATGCGACCGCGTCTTCCGCCGTCGCTATGGATCTAAAAGCGATTTGGGGATTTGTTTGCCTGCAGGTGATTTCGATTTCCTGCACAACGGGCTTAATTTGATCTTCCATTTGTTTTTTGTTTGGTGAGTCCCTCTCCCTGTCGTGAGCAGGCGCGCACGCACTAAAGCGTGTAGAGGGCAGGAAGCCGCGGAGGCTACCTGGGTTTAGCCTTGCTCTTTTACTAGCAGGACTGGTGAGTTTTTCAGCTACTGGGACCTTTATAAACTGCCTGGGTTATTTTCAACAATCGAAAGATGGGTGCTGGTGAGGATAAAGTACAAGGGAACATCGGACCGTGCTGAAAATTGAGGTCTCAATATTTTGACTTTACGCAGTGCCCATGGCTCATTTTGTACTCCCATAATTGCTTTTTAGAAAGATGGCCATGCTTTTTGAGCGCTTTCTGGAGCGACGGGACGAGCATGATCTTGCCATTGACCCCAAGGTTCCGGTCGTCGGAGATACCCAAAGACCTACTTTTCCTGATCTTGGCCTTTTCCATGTCCACCCACTCATAGAAGGCCCTTGGATGCACTCTATAGAGCCAAACCAGTTCGATTTCGTTCATGAATGGGCAGCGCATGCAATTGGAAGGTGGCGGCAAGGAAAGGCCGGTCGTTTTTATCCAGTTGTGGCATGCCTGTCGGGTCATTCCAGTTTCGACGAGGGGGTATACCCTTGTCAGGCTTTTGCGCATCCATGGCTGGCTGAATTCGTTCCCAATCCTGCCTTCCTCTTCCGCGGATATACCGATGAGAACCCGAATCTTACCGTGCTGTTTGGCGTAGCTTTTGATAAACACCTTCTTACTTTCTACAAAAGGCGTGTTGCGGAGGTAGATCTGTTTCCCGATGTAGCCTTCGAGGAAGTTGTAAATGGGCTGGATTTTGAGATTGTCCGTGCAACTTTTCGAATACGACTTGGACATGATGCTTTTTGTCTTTTTTAGCCAAGGGATCAATCCCTTGCATCCCTTGGGGTGGTATCCATCGGCGTTACGGAGAAAATAGAATTCGATGTTGTGGCGTTTACAAAATTTGGTAATATAGGCAACGTGCCTGTAAGTGTAATCATGTTCGTCGCCGGTGTCGCTCATGATTACAATCAATTTCCCTTTCACGTATGCTTTTCTGAATTCCGGGTCCAGGACAATACGGTAGAGGATGGCGGTACTATCCTGGCCTGCGCCAAACGAGAGGATGGTGATCATGGCTGCCAATTTTAAGGATCAACAGGCGATTCGCTTGTCGATGATGAGGATGGAGGTTGGAACGTTCGTACCACTCGATTTAAATTCTCCGGCATTGAGGTCGATTTGCTGGTGCGGGACCAACTTCAGCCATTTTTTAAATTCAAGTTCTTTCTTCCCGCTGGCGAGTTGCCAATGACGGGATACGATGGAAACCATCCTTCCCCCGTCTTTGAGACAGCAATACATCTTGAATACGTGTTGGATGTCCTGATTTTTGCTGAAAGGGGGATTGGCGACAATGCGGTCAAACATGGAAGTCGGTTTTGCCTCCATAAAATCATTGCCCAATAAAACGACTCCCGGCACCTTCATTAAAAAGGTCCTGTTTAACTCTCGCAGTTCATAACAATGCACAATCGCGGAGGGGTGTACTCTTCGAACCGCTTTAACCAGGGCTCCCCTGCCTGCGCTGGGTTCTCCCAGCACCATGTCGGGCCGGTCGATGTTTGCCAGTTGTATTACCCGATCAGAAAGTTCAGGACCCGTCTCAAAGAACTGAAACTCCTGTTTCAGGTTCCTTTTGGTGCCGCTCGCGATTTCGGCGAGTAAGTCGGTGGGATCTTGTTCGAATACATAGCCCTTGATTTTATGGCCTTTCCAGATACCGCCAATTTTGCCAAGGATGGTTTTCACTTCCTGATACAGCTTTTTGTCGAGTTGGACATCGGGGAGTCGAACGATATAGCCATCTACCCTACAGGCTTGTAGGACTTCTTTTGTTGTTTTCATCTTCTATTTTTTTAATTGAATTAAGAAAAGAATGCACATTTTTGATGGTATCTCACACTGAAAGTTTCTTTCGGATTACATTTGATTAGTCTGATAAAAAACTATACTGCAGCTACTGGTATAATAAAACAGGCAGCTTCGGGCGGAATCAAGGAAGGCTGGGAATGTATCTTCGATTTTACAAATGGCGGTCTATTCAAAAAATCAGAAAGGAAGTTGGGGTGGAATATTATTAAATCGTTGGCATCCATCAAGGAAGTACTGCTCATCTATCTCCCAGCCATAAAAATCATAACCGAGCTGCAATGTTGCAATGCGAGAAGATTGGCTGCCCATGTGTGTATCCAAAATCTTATCACCGAAGCGGCCAAATTTTTGTAGCAACCATCCGTATAATGCGATGGGTTTTTGTGTGGGATGGATTCGTTTGTCGTTAAATTGTTTGTTCCCTTGCTGTATATGGCCTTCGGAGATTGATTTTCCTTGGAGCATCCCCCTCCACATGAAACGAAAGAGGTCAACACGATCGGTCATCGAATTGTATGCTATTTCTGCTCCGCTTTGGTCTGAACCGTCATTACATTTGTCCCAAACGATACGACCTGGCCCCCACACGATTGGGAAATAATTGCATCCCCAAATAATTTGACGCTTTGAAACCCTAAAAACTTCTTTGAAAAACCTTTCGTCTGGAGTTGTTTTATCCCACTGCTTCAAACTGTATTTTCCACCGGCGACAAAAGTCCGAGTCCCATTCGCCTGTTTCACCAAACTTCCCCGATTTTTTCCTCCGTGCTCCCCGCGCCCATAAGGAGGATCTAAAATCGCTAAATCGAAGAATTTATTTGGATATCGAAGCATTCCCAATAAACAGTGCTCATTATAAACTTCGCTTACTGGCATTCTAATAGCTATTGAAAATTAGAAATTCGGAAACTTAAAAAGTGTTGGGTCTTTGTTTGCGACGAATTCACTTAGAGTTGTCCAGAGACAAGTTGTCATCTGGCGATTGGTATGTTGAACTAGTATTTTGAATCTTTTCGCGGATGAATTCAAAGACGTCTTGGCTCCGATCACTTTCGGTCACCGAAGACCAGACGATTTTCCGGGAGGGATCGTGAACAATAAATTCGCAATGAACGAATAAGGCTTGTCCGATGGTTTCTTTGATTTTGAAGACAAGGTGGTCCGCTTGTTGATCTGCTTTTGTTTGCAAGAATTTTTTGCCGGACTTCGGGAAACTATCCCATAGATAATTGGTAATATCCCATTTCAGGAGTTCTCCCGGTACGGGTGACTTCCCTCGGTGTTCCATGCCTTTATCGACAAAAGCCCTGACACGGGTACTGCATTGCCAGGGTGCGTATACCGACCCATACATAAAGTGTTCGAACTCCTCCTTATAGGGGGGCAGTGCATAGGGAACGGGGTTGTCTGTATTGATAGGTGATATGGTATTATCCCATGCCGACTGACAGAGACCATAAACGGTGTCGAGCCCATAGCCCGCGGTGTCATTGTCGTCGCTGATATGATAGGCGAGTTTTTTGCGCCGGATGGTCAGGTCTTTTTGAAGCGGCACAGAGATGGAACCGGAACCGTTTCCGTAGTGGTGCATCCAGATCTCGCTACCCTTCTGGAGGACAATGCCGGTATTGTAATAGTCTCGGTTTTTCTGATATTCTACGAGGTTGAGATCGATCGGCATCACATATCTTCCTCCGTAAGTGGCATTGTCCCAAAGTTCTAGCAGGTCATTGGGCAGGATGTATTCGTTGCCATTTCGGTAAAAGAGATTGGGAAATTTAGGGTGCATTTTGTGCGGGTTCACATTAAAGAGGCGCAAAGCTTTCCGAACATCTTTGTATTCGACGGTTTCGCGCCATTTCCAACCTTCGTGGTCATGGTAAAGGCCGAGTTGTAAGACCGCCCGTGGCCGGGTGCGGTGGATCAATTGTTCAACATTGGGGTCTATGCCAGGGGTGTTCGAATAGAGCTCATATTCGTGGTTGATAAGATCCAATACCTCATCGGTTAGATCTTCTACAGACAGATCGAGTTCCTTCGCAATCTCTTCGCGGTATTTGCCTAAAATCTCCCGAACGAGTTCGTCGGTTAGCTGGTCAATGTTTTCTTCGTTTTCTTCTAGGATTTCCTGTTCGATTTGACGAAGACCGTCCGGTAGTACGAGCAATTTGTTGATTTGTTCTGCGGACAGGTGTTGGTCCTGGTCCCAGTAAATTTCCGGGGGCTTTGCTGCTTGCAACGCCGCCCGCACCCGTTTTAGCAACGGCGTGGATAGTTGTTTTTCCATTTTTTATTGATTTAGTGAAACAGTGATGAGCGGAAGCGTTAAGCCCGTTTGTAGGCTTTCCCGTATCCGAGGCTGATCAGTTCTTTGGCAGCCTGTCGGAAATTTTGATTGCAGCGCAGGAAAGCATACACCGCAGAAGGCGTATAAGGTGTTTGAGCTGTGAATTGAGTGCTGGTGGACCACACCCAAAAGCGTCGGAGTTGATGATGAAAGTGCGCGGAGGTATAGTGCTCCGTTTTGCCGGGTCTTCGGAAATAGGTTCTTTCCGGCGTGCTATAAACCATATACCAGTTGCAATGTTGGAGTAGTGAAATCACATCACCCCTTTCATTGTAATCTGTCAACGGCTGGTCTGAGCTGGCCGGTGTTAAGGGAAATGTATGCGGTAAGAAGACCGGCGCCTTATAGAGATTATAACTGCGGGCAAGTTGATCCAGCAGGGTTCTGTCCGCGGGTTGGATCGTCGGTACGTCCTTTAACCCATGATGGACAAAATGGTATCCCATGGAAGGAGGAACAATCACCATTCCTCCGTTCCCAATTGTTTCGATCAAGACCCGAATTCGCCAAGACGGATTTACTTTCAACTCATCGAGTGTGCTGGGTCGTTGTGCCAGGGCGGTGCTGGAGCCTATTTGGGAACATTTGTAATAGAGGTGATGACCGTTGTTTTTGGTAATGGCAGGAACCAATTTCGATGCGAGTAGTGGATCCTTCTTAAGGAGGTCCGTCTGAAAGCGGTCATAAATGGACCTGGCGGGGTCGTTTTTGTCGTCAAAATCCAAGGCCTCAAATTGACCGCTGATGTCTCCACAGACAATTCCCACGCCTTGGACAAATGGGCTGTTGAAATAACGGAAAATGGCACGTTCATTCATCCGTTCTTTCTGAAATTTCTTCCACTGGAGGGGCGGTCTTTTGTTCTCCCCTACAGGTATGACGGAATATCCCCAATCCTTGTATAATAAGGCGGCTTCCAACAGACTTTCCATGATGTTGATTGATAAGTGAACAATGGGTGAACAGCTAGGCCGCTGTGGCGAGCTTGCGGGCCCGTGATTTCTCACCGAGGGCTTCAGCCCAGGCCTTGACAACCTGCGGAACTACACTGTTGCCGATGAACTTTTTTTGATCGCCCTGGTTGCCCACCATTTTGTAGGTGTCGGGAAATCCTTGTATACGGAGTAGTTCCGATACCCTGAGCATGCGCATTTTGACGTCGATCAGGCCGAAGGCAGCCATGAACTGTTTGATCCGGATGGTCGCCGGGCTGTCGGTTTCGTAGATAGCGATGGCCAAATTCCCTTTTTCGGCGTGTACAAAGTAGAGAGGAGCCTTGTCCTGCCGGGCGACGATAACGCAGCAGGGTTCTTCGATACTGCCGGGATTTCCTCCCCATGATGGGTTGATGAGGAAGTGTAACAGGCCAGAGCCGGTCTTCGGTAGGGATCGCTGGCCCTTTGGAGGTTTTTTGACGCCCTTCTTCGTCGTTTGCAAGGGTACGGTAGTGAGTAAGCGGTTCTTGTCAATAGGCATCAAGGCGCCGGCGGGGTCTTCGATGGATTGGCCGATGCTTTTTGTATACTGCTTTTCAATAAAATGTTCGGTTTGGATGAGAGCCGCCCCGTCACGGGTCGTCACCGTGGGACAGGCGGTCAGGATGGAAGAGATTTGTCCCCCATTGGAATAATAGTGCATGAGGAAGTCCGATATGGCAGCAGGCGTACCCTGCGGGATGGCTATCATAGGGCTAGCGCCCACCCCGTCGGGGGCGGTTCCGGCGCCCGTGCTCACTGCGAGGGTTTCCTCTCCCAGCTTTTCGGTTTGTACAAAAGAGTGGTGGTCGATGGTGGTGAGGGCGCCGGATGGCCCCGTGACAGGAATATTTTTACCAGCAGGTCCGCCGGAGTAATATTTGCTTAGGAAGCTGGCGTCACCACCTGCGATGAATTTTATCAGGCCGGCATAGATCCGCTCCAAGGTGGCTTCCGAAAGCGGTTTTTTACGGTGAAAGATGCTCTTGCCCTGATCGGTAAAATTGAGTACATCTTTGACCGGCAGCCATTTTTGCAAGGCGTGGATCTGGTCATATTCAGGGAAAAGGCTGGGTTGACGGTATAGCTTGTTAACGGTCTTGCCTTCTGGTCTTTTGGCATGGGTCGGTTCCGGCCAGGCGATGGTTTCACCGGCTTTGGCGAAGATTCCGAAAAGCCGGTTCCGGGATGTGTAGGCTCCAAAATTCGCGCTGTTGAGTTGCCGCCACTCATCCCGGTATCCCAGGTTGCAGATGCGTTTGCGCCATTTCATCCAGTACTGCCCATTTTTGCGGGATTCGGGCACAAGCGGGCGCACGACGTGCATCCGGCCATTTTTGTCTTTGACCAATTTCACCGGGCAGGTCAAAAACCCTTCTTTGCTTTTGGTTACTTTGATGATAAGCGGTCCCCAACTCATGAATTCCACCACGTTCTCGATCATGATGAATTCAGGATTCAAGCCTTTCACATACCGGTCGAGGTGGTTGGCAAGGGTTCTGGAGTCGGCATTCCTGGACCTTCCACCTTTTGCCTTGGAAAAATTCGTACACTCCAAACTGGCCCATAGGATTAATTTAGCCTGAGGATACTTCCGGCGATACCATAAGACAAGGTCGATCAGTTCGGTAAGGTCAAGGGTTCGAATATCCTCGTTGAAGTGCTTCACTCGGGGGTTATTCAGCCAATGCGATCGGATGGCTTTGGGGTCGTGGTTCACGCAGGCGATTACCTCCGCAATTCGGTGGGCGTTCAATTCGGCCAGGTGAAAACCAGCCGTGGTACCGCCAAATCCGCAGAATAAATCCACAATGATGAAAAGCGGGTCTCTGTCCATGGTCGATGGTTGGGTGGGAAAATGCAATTGGTCTTGCTTGCTGGCATGGTATATGCGCGTCGCCTACCGGGCAAAAAAAGGCCGTGGCTCCTGTGGTTAAGCAATCAGCTCTAACCAATAGCGCTAACTACCGGGACCAGTATGCCTCCATCCTTCAAGCCATTTTGCTCAGAAACAAGTCAACGTCCTTTATTCGCACCGTCACCCTCCGGAAGGATATTCAGGGTGTTGTATGCCGGGTTTGCCTCAATACATAGCCGTCTCGTTTTGGTGGCACCCTTAAAAGTTGCCAGGTAGCGGTTGCCTCGTTTCAGGGAGTTGATCATGGAGGTCCGCATTTCATCAATAGCCAGCTCGGAAATCGGGTATTTATTCAGCACCTTTTCCAGGTTAAAGTCCTTGGTGTTCACATAGACATAGAAGTAGTCATTCCGGTTATCTTTATCCGCGTCAAAATTGATTGTAACCCAAGCTGTATATTGCTCGCCGGAAGGGTTGACAAACGTTTTGCAAACAGACCTCCCTTGCAGGAGGTTAAATGCTTCCCGGAAGGTAATACCCTGTCCTTCGCGTAGGTAAAAGGTTTGGGCCCGATCTTTCTCGGGTTGGCCTGCATAGCGCAGCAGGGCGCGGTATTTGACAAAGTGATAGAATCCGGGCGTACCCGTGGAGATGAAATACAGTTTTGCTTCTATTTTAGTGCCCAGGTCGAAAAAAGCCTCGGTAAAAAGCTCAAATTCGGTTAGGCCGCGTCCCATCAAAGCTTCCAGGCTTTGGGTCAGGAGATTGTCTATTTCAAAGCCGAAGTTTGCAAGCTGTTCTGCTAATAACTCAAAATTGTTGTTGTTCATGGTTTCACTGATTGAATGTTTTCAAAAAATAGACCCGCTCGACAGGGTATCTACCGGCGGGTCTTTACTTCACCCTGGATCTAATTATTTCGAAAATCCTATATTTTTTTTGCAAGTATCTTTTGGGAAAATCCCTACCCATTGATCACAGCCTTTAACTGCGGAAGGAACTCACTCAGCAGTGCGGAAACAGTCTCGCATTTCTCCGAATTGTTTGATGCTTCGAAGGAATGCTGCACGACCCCCTGATAAACCTTTTCCATATAGATTATTTTGTGATCAATAAAAGAAAAGAGGAAGACACCGAGCCTCCCTCCTTTTCTACCTAATTTCCTAATCGAAAATCCGTCCGATGGTATTGTCCATCGGATTCAATTCCACCTGGTTGTAACTTCGGTATTTACCGGCGTTAAATACCATGAGATCATGTTCGTCATGGGTCAGTACGCCCCCCCCGGTTATTAGCATTCGAATGCCGCCTTCCTCCCTGTCATAGGGTATTTCAGCGGTAGATTCCAATACATGCTTGTGTCCGATGGTTTCGCCTTCTCCCAGAACGATTCTTTTTGATTTTTCTTTGTACATAGTCGTTGTATTTTAAGTTTCGGAAAACATGAGGCTGAGATACTGTTCTTTATCCAGGTGGTAGGGAGTAACGGTTTTAGATTCGTCCGATTCCTCCACAATGATTATATCACCTTGCCTGAAAATTCTTTTCGGGTGGCTCACATCAATTCGGATCGTCCAGGCAATAGCCCTTATAGCGTCCGGATTCAAGGGAGACCACCTTGTCCCCACTGAAATATCCTCGGGAACATAGATCCAGTATTCCCGGCCGGTAGAGGTACACCAGCACCGGACGGCATATACCGAAATTGGCTGATGCCATTCACTGTTTACGGCGAAAAGCTTGTTGCCTTCAATCTTGTATAACTCGTATGTATCCTCAAATTGATATACATAGGGATGAAGCTGCTCGTCCCAACGTGTACGTGTCTTGGCAATGGTCTGTTTATCCATAAGGTCCGGGTTCAGTTCCTGGAATAACTTCGCCACCCCGATACAATCAAACATTACCCGGCGTTTTTCCAAATTCATCTCGTGAAATGCCTCTTGAACGGTCACCGGGTGAATGCTATCCCATACCTCTTCGACAAACTCGCCAAATTCTGTCAATTGGGGGTGCTTGATCACCTCTCGCTTGAAGTGTTTAACGGTCTCGAATTTTGCTTTCCAATAGCGCAGGGCCTCGTTCAAAGAGTATCCAGGATACTTGCACACGGTATAGGTGGTGCTGTTTACATCAAATGTTTTCATACTCTTCAATTTGTTGGGTTAGTGAAATGTTGACATCTGTGTCCTCGGAGGATTCGTACCAGTAGTCGAACTCCTTTATAGAAAATAAAAGACTGTCTTGAACAATGTCCAGCTCATTTCGCTCGTTTGTCTGGTCATACTTTATTTGATCGAGTGCATCGATTTTTTGGATCTCAAACTCAACCTGGCCCTCGATCGCAGACTTTATCTTTTCCTCGAACTCCTTATGGATATCTGTATGTGGGCCATTGTCCATCATAAATTCAACCGACACACGACTTTCGCTATCCGAATCGGAATCTATCCGGACCCGCAATCTGTCAAACCAAATGGTTTCCGGTATAAGCACCTCGACTGCCTCAAATTTTACCGTTCCACTTTTTGACTCGGAATAAGTATCTGTTCCTTCAAAACATTTTTCGTCTCTGTTATAGGATACCGATCCCGACGCATTGTAAGTACCGGCAAACCCGCCGTATCCCAGATACTCCAAAACGCATTCTTCAATAAGCGATTCAATGCTGGCGTCCCGCTCTATTATATCATCATCAAGGATAATCTCAACAAGACCTTCGTCACCACCTCCATTCCAGGTAACGGATAGCTCCTTACCGGTTGAAGTGAGTTGATCGCAATAATTGGTGATTAGTTGATTTTCTTCGTTTGTCATAACTGATCGATTTTAATTTGTTCTTCTTTAATGGATTTTAGCAGCTCCTTGTCGCTGAGTCTTGGCCTATTGAACCAATCTTTGTGCTCAAGGGGGATATCAAACCTGATGCACTCCAACCAGTCTTGAAGGGAAGGAACACAGCCATTGTGGTCCTCCCGGCAATGCTCAAAGAGAATATCACGGGTTGACATCTTTTCCCCTGTCTTTGTATTGGGCACAACGTCGCCTACCAGTTCCGTTAGCACCTGAATGAACCAGGTATTGTGGGAGAATAGCCGGTGCTGGCTTACCGGGAAAAAATGCTTTGAGCTGTCCATGAGTTTATGAAGCGGGAGCGTATCTTCAACATGGCAATTGAGTTTCTTTGCACTTAGCAGTGCATGATCAAAGTAATGCATAGTAAAAGTTTTAATTAACAATACAGGGATGAGGAAGGCCCGTGTTCGTGTGAGGATTTTATCTAGCGCTCTTCGCTCGACTAGTATGCCGGAAAGCTGTTTGCGATTTACATTCAAACAGGATGTAATTCATCAATTTGGCAATTCGTGGGTAAATCTTGCCCAGAGATTCAAATCTTTGAATTCAAAATGCATGGAACCCTTTTTGAAGGCTTTACAGCGGAAATATCCCCAGTCAAACCATTACCCGTAACTAGGTTTGCTGTGTACACACTCGCAGGGAATTCATGATTTGTATAGATCCCTTTTCTTTTTCAGGTGACCCTCTTAAGACGAGTGGTAAAATACCTATTTATCTGTTTCCCTCTAGTAGGGAGAACGTATCCAGCTATCAAGGCTTCCCACCTTCCCATAGTTATAACCGGAGATGTAGCAAAGTGCCTTTACCAGATCCTCTACAAATATAAATAGGCGTCATATCCGGTTTAAATATTACGATCGTCTTTATCCCATCTTTGATCCTAATAAGACATATATCTCGAAATAGTTGCGGTTGATGGTTTCATTGTGTTAAAGCCTTCAATAAATTGACCCGCTCGACAAGGTATATGCCGGCGGGTCCTTACTTCATCCTTGATCAACGTATTTTCGAAATTCTATTTTTTCTTTGCAAGTTGCTCTTTAGCAAGCGCCTGCCATTCGTCCGTAAGAATGCCTGACTGAACAGTGCCACCTGATCCGGATAAATAGGCCCCGTTTGTAATGACACCGCCGTGTATCAGTTGTTGGTATATCCCTTCGTTCTCGGAATAGTTCTTAATGACGACCAATGGAAAGGAAAGCTGTTTTTTATAGCTATGACCTTGAAAGTGGCTTTCGTAATTGACGGTTGCGACACACCATTGTTCACCATCTGAAATCCGAATGGCTGTGATGGCTACTGTTTTATTTGGATAGTAGTCAAATTCCAGTTTGCATTTTTTCCCCAAAAGCATGACTTCATTTTTCATGTTTTATTTTTTAATAGATTATTCAAATGATTAAAAGCAATAAATACCAGGAAGGATCTTCTATCGGACAGGCCATAGGCCGGCGGCTTCCTTGTTAAAAGGTGTTATCAATTCATATTCCGTAAAATGTGCAGGGAAATCTATAGAATGGAATGAGCTATTTAGGCGCGGTCCTATCAGCCATCAAGAAAGATTGTCGTCTGTTGGAGCTAGCAACCCACTGTTCATTCCCTAAAAGGTAAAGTCCGCCAGTTGATGCCCGGAATCCAATTGCTCTTCATAGGACACACCGAGCGACTTTCTTCCGCCGGACGTCTTTGAATCGTCCAGATTGACCATAAAACGACCAGCAAAATTGGGGTGAAAGATTTGAATGACGCCGCCGGGGTTGACGATCAAGGCCTGTTTATACCCTTTGACGATTTTATTTCTTGGCAAAAGACCATACCGAAAGATGTCCCTAAATGGGTAGGAGGAGTGGCCTGCGTATAAGCTGACTAGCCTTTAGTCATTGAAACTTGGCAAAGTCAAGAGTTCCACTCCCATCTCGAAAAGCTGTTTGAGGGAGAGCAAGGTCTTCTTTCCCAATTGAACCAGGTAAATACCGCCATCTTCGCCTTGTTCGAATGATAACGTTGAGCGTTTCATCGGGTTTCATCATCGGGGTTAATAGTCACGGGTCGGTTCATCGCCTTTCACAAAACGGGGTTTTGGGTTTTGATCGATGACAATCAATTTATCCTGGTGAAACACCCTGCCACAGAACTCGCAGGCTTGGTGCCCCTCCCATCCGCCATCCTCCAGCGGAGGTTGTTCGTTGCCGCGGATGTCACAGTGGTAGAAACGTTGCTCGTCATCGTTCCCACAGGCACAGGTCCAGTCAAATTCGGAGCCGGGATCCAGGTAAATAGATTCCTGCTTTCGATCTGCACAAAACGGAAAATAGGCAGGGAGGACATGAAGGTGGCGGGGCAGGATCGAGAAGTGCTGTCGCTCGGAATTTAGTACCAGGAGCACGTCTTCAAAAACCTCCTCCACGATCACCGGCATTACCAACAACGCAGGAGCCCCTTCGACTAGACCTCGCTTATCGACAGGCCTTTCGACATTGGCTGTCCGTAGGTTGTCGAACTTCGTTGGCTTGCTATCGAAGGCAGGCGGAAAAGATTTTGTCAGTGGCTGAACGTAATTTGGCTTAAAAGTACCGTGCCATCCCGCAAAATCCCTTACACTTACTTTTTGTTTAGTGACATGTTTGATCATCACTGCGATGCAGAGTGATGCGAGCATCCCTTCGGTGATCAGGACGGTTTCGGTTCGTTCCATGAATTTTTGTTTCATTTTGTTTGCTTTTTAATGGTGAATAGTTTTTGTCCCTGACTGGAAAATTGATCCGTCATGTTTATGTGAGCGAGTTCAATTGTTGCTTCAATTCTCATTCATTAATTTTTATGGTGTAATTAAATTTGGGGACGCTATCAAACTGCTTTTGGGAGGGAACCTTTTTTCGATTCGTTGCAAATGATCAAGTCATAGCCGATCGAGGTCAGTTCAGCCGCCAGATGTCGGTATTCTTCCGGTGTTGCTTTGGGGAGCCGATAGTGGTAGGACCGGTGGCTTTGCATATGCTGTCCGAGATGGGCGTAGCATTCGTTCATGACGCCGGTTACTTTGTAGTCCACGAAATCCGGAAAAACAGCGAGAACTCCTTCGGGTTCTCTATAGAACCGAACACGTATTTTTTGCCGGGTCATGCTGGTAGTTTTTGGATGTCGTCCTTCTGTTCCGCCCCAACCGCTAATTCAATCGGATAGATGACGGACGGATCGGCAAAAATGTAGTCGAAGATTTCTTTGATTTCAGCTTCCGTCAGTTTTCGATCACTGACAAATTCCTTGTACCTATCAGATATTTCTACAGCCTCGCCAGATCTATATTGCATGGCGATAAGCAAACCTGTATGTTCTTTGGCAGCCCATAATGAGAGCATCAGGTCTTCTTCGGTTTGCTCTGCAAGAATAACAGCGTGGAAATCGGTGAGACTGTCACCCTTCCGTTGTTGGAGGATGGTGGGATCTTCGAATTCAATGGTTACAAGGTGATTGTATGTCAAAGTTGTTCTGACAGTAACCCAGGTTGCGAATAAGGAAGGACGGCCATGGGATTGCAAATTTGATTTGTTTTCCATGGTCATGTGACTGACGATCTTGAATTGGAGGTCTGTTTGCATGTTTGGTATTTGTAGTTTTTAAAAAAATATGCCTGGCCCATGGGAAGATGTCCCTGCTTGTAACGTTGAAAAGGTTGCGATCAAATTCTTATAGATTTGGAGGGTATCTAATGATGCCTATGGGGATTTCTTCCGGATGGTCGAAGACGTGCTGAAAAATTTTTTGTATATCGTGGGAGGAAAGTTTTTTGATAAATCTTTCTCTTCGGTAGGCAGTCGATATCCAGACTTTTCTATCTGTCCCGAATGAAATACCGATTGGTAGCCCGGCACGCTTATCCATCCAGAATGTTAACCAAAATTCTTTTTCATCCTGGTATCCGATGATCAGGTGGTCATACCCAGTATGTTCCCCACTGTCATTTTGTTGCAGGATGTCTGGGTCGTCGAACCAGACCCGGGCGAGAATATTGAAGGGTTTGTGTATCCACTCGGAGATTTCCATGGCAAATCCCATCGGGGACATTCCCCCTTGAAATCCATTTTTGCCATGTTTTAACAGGGCTTGAATACGAAATTTGAGTTCCATTTTCAGTGCTTATATTTTGGTGAATAAAAATGTCAGGCGGCCGCGGGTACATTGATAGCCGGCAACCTTTTTGTCTGATGAAGGTGATTTACCGGGATTGGGGCGACTTTGTAGCTCTTGAGGTTGAAAAAGAATCCCCGGTAGGCGGTCATCCCTTCCGTGAGCAAGGTCCACAGAAGGTTGCAGCCGAGGACAGCGAGTGAGGGATTGATAAACAGGCTTTGGCGCAACAGGGCTTCGCGCATAGAGCAGCTTGGTCCGGTATTATTTTTCATGGTGGATAATGTTGTTCTGAATTCATCGGTCAAGGGCGGCAGCTTGCCGAGAGGTTGGTACAATTTGGAAGTGGGCTGTTCGATGGTCTGAAGGGTGGAGAGGACTACCTGGCCGGTGTGCTGTTTGTTTCCGAAGTCGATCCAATAGGTCGGTTTTTCACGGGCGTTGGGTTTGAACTGGGTGACGGCTCTGGAGAGTATTCCCTCGATATCGAAGCGGCTGGGTATATTATCGACGCAACTGATGGTAATTGGTGCAGACAGAAAAGGTTCTAATTTTTCTTCGGTCTCCGATGAATAAGGATATAGCATGGCCTGCCAATAGGTCCCGTAAAAGCGGTTGATGCGGTTGATCAGGGCTTCCGCCTTTAATTCTCCGATCTCCGCCCAGGCGAAGCGTTGCCGGCCGAGGTTGTAGTTCGTGATTCTGTCGTCGTCGAATGCGCGTACGACAAATCCAGGATGTCCAAGACAATTCAAGGCAGCATTCATGTCCGCGAGGAACCGGAGTACGTGATTGCCAGTTCCGCCGATGCCGATCAGGTTAATCAGGATGGGGTGTACTGTTTCCTGCAGGTGTTTATCGAGAAAGTGCAGACAGGGTTTGTCGTCATTGGTTATCATGAATGATGTTTTTAAGTTTTTGATTCGTTTTGAGCAGGACGTCCAGAGGAAATTTCTCGCCTGTTTTGATGAGTGATTTCCATAGTTGGACGATGTTTCCTTTTACCGGGGTGACGGACCGGATCAGGTGGGTAAAATTGGACGAGAAGAAATAGCGTTCCCACTGGGAGATAAAAGTTTCAAGGCTGCATTGTTCGGAGATGTTGACGTTTACGCTGCCCATGCAGACTTTACCGTCTTCCGCGATATTGAAAAAGGGGGCATAAAAAAGAGGGGTTTCCCAGGTTGGCCGGCGGTTGGATGCCAGTGAGAATACGTACAGAACCTCTCGGGTCGCCCTCCACATCAGCGGCGGGAGGGCTGCGACGCCGGAAGGGATGTTGAGTTCTTCCTTGAAGAAAAGGGGTAGTTTACGGGCCTGGCTATACCAGACGGCACCGCCGTTTCTCGTGGGATTGACATGTAGCACAGTCTTCGGCAGCATCGTCTGGACATGCAGAAAATTGGTTTTCGACTTTGCCCCTGCCAGGGCTTTTTCCAACGCGCTTGATTCGCTGGCTGTTAGCGGGTGAAAATTAATCGGTTTCCATTGTCGGTTGAAATCGAAGGATTCGACGTAAAAGGAATTTCCATCCGGATCCATTTCTCGGTATACTACAATTCCTTTAAAAGGCGGATGTATCGCCTGAAACTCTTCGGTTATCTTTTGCATGATGGTTTATTTAGATAGAGGGCAAGGCCGTTGATGAGTTCAAATACCCTTTCTTCAAAGTCCAGGTTTCGAGTGATGCAGGGTTGTGGTTTGTCAAATAGTTGTTGATCGGTGAGGTCGTCTGCCCCAGGCCTTTCCTGCAGGTCCGAATTGATCCATTCGATGATCGCATCGGAAAGCGGGCCTTCGCTATCCCAGCAAAACGAAAGAAATTCGTAGGATTGAATGGGGTCAGCTTCCTCTATGTCTTCATCGTCGGATAGGTCGGCACGGGATGGAATGCTGCTATGAATAGACCGTTTCGGATATAGGCGGTTTAACTCTCCGGCCAGGACCGCTAGCCTGTGCAGTTCGGTGGAATCTTCGTCGGTGGGTTTAAACTGGTGTACCCGGTCGGCCAATAGTCTGAGGTGGGTCTTAGCGCGTATGATCTTGCTGGTTTTTTTTCCTCCTTTAAAAGCTTCGTGACAGGCTTCTAAGATTTGCTTGGCATGCTCCCTTCCATCGATTGATTCGGGCGTTCTCATCATGTCGTAGTAATAATACAGAAAGGAATGTTCATTGGTGAAGGTGGCAACGCGTTGGACCTGGTGGAAATAGGCCAGGATGCTGGCCAGTAATTCCGCTTTGCAGCGTTTTTCGGGGTTTTCCCACATCCAGTAGAGTGGTTGTAGCGGGATATAATAAAGGTGGTACCCATTCGAAAGGTAGGTCTTTGTCGCTATGGTAGCCACATGGCTGTCATCGCGTAAGATGAACAATGCTGTATTGGGTCTGATTTTATTGACCTCTCTGGTGGCTATTTCAAGGGCTCCGATGATATTGACCGGATAAGGATTGTCGCCAGGTGCCGGCGGTTTGAAACCGTATACGTCCGCCAAAAAAGAGAGGGAGTTAAAAAACTCCCTCTCTTTACGTTTCCAGTCAACCAGACATGCCGCATCTGCCGGCAAAAGTGGTTTAAATACGTGGCCGGCTAAACCATCGGCAACATTTTTAGGGGGGCACTGCGGATATGGTCTTTTCGAATGTCCCCTTCTGAACGGAGTTCGCTCAGGCTGTGGGCGAAGTTTGCAATGGACTGCTGGTGTTTGCATTTATCTTTTTTTTTAAATCGGCGAAGTATGCGGTTTATCTTTTTGGGCATGGCTTATCCTTTGTCACCGATGGTGGGGGTAAATTGTATGACGATCTTATCTTCTTTGGTCACTGGTTTATGGATGGTGGCGGTTGCCAGAATCGGATGGTGTGGCATGTAGTAGTTCAGGACCATTTCGGCGTCCCAGGCAGGATCGGGGTCTTCCAAGGTAACCGGCTGGCCGTTGATTTCGAAGGTGAACACGCGCGGAAGTAGGTTAGTAGTGAGCATGGTGATTTATTTTTTTGGTAATGAGAGAATGTTATTGGATGATGTCGGCTTGTGTGAGGACACGGCCTTCGTCTTCTTCCTCCAAGCCTGTATCGTCTCCTGTTCCGGCTGGATCTTCCCACGGTCCAGGATCTTGGGGTTCTTCGCTCCCCTCCCCTTCCTGGTCGGCGCCGGAATGCCCCGATGCTTCCTGGTGGGAAGTGGTCCTCGGTAGTTCTTGTACCGGAGCGCCCGATCCGAACAGGTCAAGGTCACCACGTTTGGCCCGGAGGGCATTTGCCTTGGCCGTGATTTCGGCTGTCTTCTCGGGGTAGTCAGTGATTCTGGGAAGGGCGGTAAGGGCCTGGCCAGGTTTGTTCTCCTTTTCGAGGTCATCGACCCTTTTCATCAGGAGTTCGTATTTTTTCGTCCGGGCATCCTTTTCAGGAGGCTTGACAATGGTATTGGCTTCCGTTTTCGTTGTGGCTTTCTGCGCCGCTTTGGCTTTTTCATCCTCCAATCTCTTTGTAGCCACCGCGACCGTTTTTTCATGGGTGCTGATGTTCTGGACAAGGCCTATGACTTTTTTAACCGGTCCCGTCAGTTCAGCCTGTAGCCCATTATCCAAGTCGCCAGCCGTACCTTCGAAGCGGAGCGGGTGAATGCTGTTCAGCAATTTACTGTTCAGGCCTAGTCCCCGTTGGGAACAGCTACCTTTGATGTACCCTTCGGCATCGATAATGAAGGTGTAGGTCCATTGGACTTCTTTGCCCAATTGGATCATGGGTTCGAAAAATGAAAATGACATGTGTTTCTATTTTTAATGATGGAATGAAAGCGTGTTTTTTGCTAGGAGAGATAGCCCCTGGCATGGAGGTGTTCGAGCCAGTCGTGGGCGATTTGTGCATGGATGGTCTGTAGATATTTGTCCTCTGCGACAATAAAGGGGCCCTTTATCGTGGCGCTTTCCTGGTAGACCTTATCGATGTCATCCCGATAGAAAGCTGGATATATCACCAGCTTTCGCTTGGCATTCTCGTCCCCGCGATGGTCCTGCACGATGAAGTGCATCATGGGCCGGAAAGAATGTCTTTCTGGTCTGTCCAGCAGGCCCGCGGCGAATAAAAAAGCAAGTCCATCGGGTAGGATCAGTGGCCTTACCCTGTCCAATCGGAGTGTTCTTCGACCTTTACTACATATGTCGTGAACGCCTTCGGCGAGTAGGTGGTCGGCTAGCCGCATGACGCGCGAGGTCGTTTGTTGATCTAATGGTGTCATAATTGAATGCACGTTTTTATCCGGCTGTGCGCCGGGGTTTATGTGAAAAATTCAATAAACTTTGAGAAAAGGGAGATTAACCGTTCGGGAAGGTTAGACAGTCAAATACAAATGTTACATAAAGGGAAAAAGGCGCATACACTGCTCACTTACGCGACCAGCGAAACACAGATCACCAGAACCAACACATTGGTTTAGGTCCTGCGATCTCTTTGAGCGGAAGTTGCTCGGTCTCAAACATCTCGTCGGTATGGCTGCCCCAAGCCTGAAATTTGAATGTGTCCTTCATTAACTTCAGTTGGTGAGCGCCAATCTTGTTGTTGGGTCGCTCAAGGCCGTCGAATTCCTCGCTAGAGATTTCAACGAAATACCACTGGCTGTCGCCGAAAAACTCCTCAAGGTCAATGAATTCCTCATCGCGTATGCGATGCCAATTTTGGAAGAATTTAGCGTGAAAATCCCAATACATGACCGCGTAGAAAGAACCGTCTCTGGAATGAGATTTGAGTCGCCGATTCCGCTTGCGAAGATCCTTTCTCCATTTAGGCGGACAGTGAATGATTGCAAAGGAGCAGTCGTCCCATTCACTCGTGACGCTGGCTTTGACAATTAGATGATCCGTTGGATAGTTCACTTTTTGCATACCGAATCTATTTATGGTTAGAAAATGATTACAGAAGAGAGAGTTGTAAAGGCCGCCTTGTTTTCAGGGCCGAGAAGCTGGCAATAACTGCATTTTACTTGCCGGTGGTAAACAAACGATTCACTGACCGGGGACCGGGTATCGCAGTGCTGACCGTATTCTTTCAGGTGGATTTCGATTAGATTGAGACAAATCATGATGTCATAAGGTAGACGTAGATATATGGCGTCTTCTTCATTTCCAGGGATGATCTTTGTAGTCGTCAATAGTTTCAAGTTCCATATTGATCGTTCGCAAAGACAGGTTGATATCCACCGAGTCCGGCGTGTTGACGTTTCCACTCAATATGGGATCTTTGCTCTCGTCATCTACATCTACTATGACCTATTCGAGGCCGGTGGTGGAATGAAGGGCCTTAACATTACCCTCCTGGATCACCATGATTACTTTGATCACATCACCAGATTCTATGATTAAAGGGGAGCTTTCCTCTTTCACCGGGTATCTGTTAATATCATCTAAAGCAGGAACATATGTCGGTCTATTGGGATTGTCCTCCCATGGCCAGTATCGGCAATAGGAGGATTCTTCATCAAAACTTAGAATGGCATAGCCCATTTACAGGATGAGCGCTTCTAATTTTTTATTTTTTTGATTGTTGGTTTGTGTAAACATAATTTTATTTATATATTTTGAAAGAAGGTGATGAGTAGATAAGGATACAGCGGGCAGGATCAGGCCGCCAGTCGTTGCTGACCCCAGGTAAGATAGAGGTGTCCGTCTTTGTCATAGTTCTTTTGAATCAGCATATCGAGAATTCCGATGTCAAAACCAAACTCTTCATAGATTTCCGACGTGGTGGACCGGTTGGTCGTCTTGATGAAGTCGTTGAGTCTCTCTTTGGCCATGAGCAGAGCGGTCAGGTTCATTTCGATGGTATCCTCGTAGTTGACATAGTGAACCTCGGTATTTTCGGTGCTGTCAAAACGGATACATCGAAAGTAAAACTGCGATTCTTTGGGGATATTCCACTGATGGGATTCCATGATAACCTTGTGGCAAAAGGGCAAGTTGACGCTGGATTTGAGGGATTGCTGGGTGACCACGCACTGGCCATTTTTAGATTCCTTGAATTGCTGCAATACTTTTTTCCGGGACGTAATGCTCATTTCACCATCGATATAAAATAGTTTTCTGTTGGGGAATTGCTTGGCCAGGTAATACAGATAACATTTAGCGGTCTCTTTCAGCGTAGTTCCTATCATGACCACCTCATCCGGCCAGCCGCTGACCAGTTGACTGATTTCCTGGAATTTATTTGGCATCGCTGTCCCCGGATAGTTTTTCATTCTATGGGGAATGGAGGTCGCTTTGATCAGGACCATCATTTGACGGGCGAGTCGGAGCCCTGCTTCCTTCCGTTCATTACCGGTGCTGGTGTAGTAGTCATAGACTACCTTCATGAAGTCTTTCATGATCAGGGTATACAGGGATTTTTCTGAGTGGTTTTGTGTAATATGATGGACGTGGATGCTGTGTTTTTTCTCACCCACAATCTCTTCGAATTTGCGGGTGATCACGGTTTTGTTGATGAGTTCACGGAGGATTTCTTCGTTATAGATGTCCTGGTTGTCTTTCTGGATGCCAAATACAGTACTTTTTAGCGGGCAGAAAGAGGATCGGAAGAGGGCGCTGCCGTAATACGGCGGAAAGGGCATACCCATTCTTTCATTTTTTCGCGCCTGAATGGCTCCTTCCTTGTCGACGTGATAGACGGTGGGTGCCCAACATATAAAGGCGGTCGAGTTGTTGTAAAGCAGTTCGAATTGTGTATACAGTTCATTGATCGTGTTGCGGGTCATCGTGCCGGTGGTAAGGAGCTTCTTTTTGGCTTTCCGGAAACATTTCAGGCTTACCAGGCTGCGTTGGCTAACCGGATTGGTGAGTTCATCGCTTTCATCGACAAGGACAGCGATTTTGTAACCGCAGCGCTTGACGAATTTTTTGATATGCCGGTCGAGGGTGACCAAACGTTCGAAACTCAACAGGACGATCTGGCCGGGTTTGATGCGAGCGAGATCGGAAATGGTTTCAGGGGCGATGAAGTCAAAGCCGTATTGGGCGAGCCGTTCCGACCAGGTGCCGGTGATGGCGATGGCCGGGCCGACGAGGAAGAAATTTTTAACGTGTCCCTCGTGCAATTTGATCCACAACATGCCGGCCACTGACTTGCCACCCCCCTGCTCCCAGGCCAGCTCTGTATAGGGTTTTTGGAACAGCAGACCAAGGTCCTGCTTCTGCATAGCGTTGGGCCGGATGGTCGGGATGTCGTCCGGCTGAAACAGGAGACCGGGTTGGAAAGGGGGCGTGAGGGTGATGGCATCCAGAAACTGGTCAATTTTGAGCGAGCGGGATAGCTCCGTGTAGTAGGTGTTTTGTAGAGCGAGGGCCTTGCGTTTGCGGGCAATCAGGCGCTTGAAAGCGGGCAGGACGATGGGGGTTTTCATCACCTCATGGATGGAGCGGGTCGATTCTTTTTTCTTCAGCAAGGGGTGGTAGGCTTTTTCTTTAAAGCCATACTGTGTTTTGACGGTTTTGACCAGCCAGCAAACGGGCACGGGATTTTGTTTTCGGACGGCATCTTCCAGGTAGGCCAGGATCTTCTCGGGGGTCATTTTGATCCTCTCCCATTCCTTGTCGGTCATCTTCTCCGGCTGTTTTTGGGTTTTTAGTTCTTGTTGCATGAGCAGGACGGGGCGGTAATGCTGGCGATAGAGTTTTTTATTTTCTTTCACATGCCAGAGCCGGCGGCGGATTTCATAGTCAACGTCTTTTTTCCGGGCGTTGTCTTCGGCCTGCCGGCGTTTGTTTTTATAGCGGTTGGTCTGGTATTTCTCCAACAGAGGCGCGACGATATCCTTGTGGATGGCCTCCGGAAGAAAGTTGGTCCAGACCGCGGGGTTGTAGGGGGCATCGGTATTACCCACCCCCTTTTTTTGAAGGATCAACAGTTTGGTATCGAGGCTGATGTCGAAGCTGTCTTTTGGCAGTTTGCACTGGAGCACAAAGGTAAAATGGCGGTTGATCCAGTCGATTTTCCCGCCATCTTGAAAGGGGTCGGCGAGGAAGCTGAGGGGTACGATGAAGGCCAGCAGTCCGCCGTATTGCAGCAGTTCACAGGCTTTTTTGACGAAGGCGAATTGGGAGCTGCCCTCCTCGGTGCGAATGTTAAAGGGCGGGTTACCTACGATGAGGTCAAAAAATACGCCTGGGTTATAATACAGAAAGTCTTTATGCAGCAGGTTGGCTTTCGGAAAGAGATAGCGGCATACCTCATAGGCGTCGGATTCGAGTTCGTTGCCGTATAGCTGGGTTTCTACAGGCAGGTGGTTGAAGAAGTTCCCTTTTCCGCAGGTGATGTCGGCAATTTTGAAATGTTCGGGCGGTTTCAGCGCTTGGATGATCTGCTGGCAGAGATAGTCCGGCGTGAAAAACTGCCCTTGTTCGATGTCTTTTTTGGCCTGCGAAAAAGCGTGGTAGGATTCAAATTCCGAGAATTCCAGGCCATGTAAGGCGCCTTTGCCGGTGAATTCGTGGAAAACCATTTCCGGGTTTAGGTCTCGGGTGTTGCCAGACAGGATTAAATGGACGATGCGGTGATTGGTAAGCGTTGCAGCCCATGTAGGGACTCGGTTCCGCGTTGGGAGTTCTATGGTCCATAGATGTGCTGAAAGTTCCCAGGTGAATCAGGACCAGTCGGATTACCTTTTCGGGGCGTTGAAGGGATGCTGGGGTCTATTACCGACAGGGCGCGGAGGACGGGGCTTTTTAATAATGGTCCCTCTACCGGGAATATAATCTACTTCATATCCATTGCTTTCGATGATAGATCTGAGTTGGTTTTCGGCGGCGCGGCTGGTGAAAGCGTCGTCGGCCGTCATATTCAGGCCAGTGAGCTGATCAAAGTGGCGTAAACATTTGGCGAGCACAAGTATGGCTGCTCTTTCGGTGGGGGATGCTAGATTACTCATTTTTAATATTTGATAAATGCCGGACGACTAACAGTCGCCATCTTGCAGGAAGGATAGATAGAGTTCATATTCCAGTTCTTGGAGGTCGTTGCTTTCGATATCCTGATAGGCTGGAAGTAGATAATGGAATGGAGCTTCCCTGCTTCGTTGGAAGAGATAATATCCTTCCAGGTAGAGGATTACTTTCTCGACGTAGTTGTAATTTTCCATGCCATCGATAAAGCGGCTGACCTGCCTCGGTTTGCGGGTTCCTTTTCTTCGCTGGAACTGGCGAAAATCATCCTCCGGGACAAAGAGTTTGAGCATTTCTTTGGGATCCTCGGAAGTGGAAGCCGTTCTAAAGATTTCCCGAGGGATGGTGAGAGGGAATTGCGGGAATCGCTCGACAGTCAGGATATATCCTTCATCTTCCGGGAATTTTTCATCCATGACGCCAAAAAGGGTTTTCAGGCGTTGTATGGTGTTCGTTGAGAAGTGACCGGTTCGAAAGAGGGGTGTTTCACCGGTGCTGACGTGAATTTGGTAAGGCATTGATTGTATATTTAAGATTGAGCATGAGATATGCCGAAGCAAAAAGAACGAGCGACCTCTCTGGAAGCCACCCGTTGTCATTTTAGCCTAGCAGGATATCACCCTTACGCGGCTTTTTTTGGCAGTTTGGATACAAAGTCGACCGCCCAATCAAAAATTTCCTTTTCAATGTCGGTATCGCCTTGATCGGAGGCGCATTTGAAATGCACAGCAGCCTCTTCGCCCATGGCGGTGGTGCTGTACTCGCCTACTGTGTCCTGCCAGCGGTTTTTGTCATCGGAAAGTTGCCTACTCCAATACCGGAATACGGCGTTGTGCGTGACTTTGGCCTGTGTCCCGGTTGTCAGGATGTACAGGTCTACGGCGAGATCTTGGGTCCGGTAATATGCCATCTTGAGCCAAGAATCATATTCATCCCATACTTTAAAGTCGTTATGGCTATCCCGGAAGATGGTGAACCGGGCATCGATAGGAACGCCGTGCCGTTCATCTTTCAACTCGCTGATGGCTTTCGTGATCAGGGGCAGGTAACTGGCGGACCAGCTTTCCCTTACTTCATCGGTCAGCTTGGTATGGATGTAGGTATTACCCCCGGCGAGAATTTCATAAGTCCGCTCGTCCCGGTCTACGTGCTTGTGATTTTTCCCTATCTGCTCGACTACCATGTAGTTTACCGAGGCGTCGCGGATCGTAAGAGTTAGAGACGTTTCCAAGCCGCCGGGGCGGTTCCTCACCGAGACCTGTTTGGCATTGTAACCAGCGGCTTTCAGTGCGTTGGTGATAGATTGTTTAACACTATTCATATATGGTGTTGCGCTCCTTTGCCGGCTGCGCCCCCGTTTTCTGTTAGGAATTACCAATTAGTTCATTGAGCTTGGACTTTACCGCTTTTGCGGTCTCGCCCTTCCAGGTTCGTGCGTTGACTAAGAAATGGCGCACAACGCTTCGCCCGTCGTCCAAACCATAGCGTTGATCGATAGAATTGAGTGAATACATAGCGTCGAGATAAGGCCGAGCGCCGAAGTATACTTTTTTCCAGTCGGCTTCGATAATGGCTGCGATCTCGGAAACAATATTGGGTATATTCATATCATGCATGCGCCCCTTGACCGGCTGCGCCCCCGTTTGGTTAAATAATTGATTGCTTGTGCGCAATGGTCCCCTGGAGTTCAGGGCTTGGGGAATGGGTCGTGGTACCTCAGAAAGGAGAGATAGAGTTCATATTCCACGGATTGCAGAAGCGTGTGTTGGAATGCTGCGTCACCCATTATTTTAAAAAGGGGCTGCTCGCCCGAGATTTCGAAAATGGTCGTTCCCCCGTTATAGATTCTGACGGCCGAAAGTTCGGGGTGGCCATTGAAGTTGTCGAAGAAGTAACACGCCTCCTCGGGGTTTAGGATCCGGACCGATTGCCGGAAGGCCACGAATTCGAGGGAAAGGACGAAGAGCCTCAGCGGATCCCTCCAATCCTCCGTGTGGCAGACTGCCTTGAATTGGTATCGTTCGATGGCGGGCATATAGTATGGATATCGCGCTACTGTGAGTTCAAAACCCTCCTTTTCAGGAAATTTTTTGTCAAGTAACAAAAAGAGGGTTCTGAATTCTTCGATGCGGGAGAAGTTGAAATATTCAGTAGAAAATACGAGGGCATCTTCTTTTATAATTCTTATTTCGCAGGCCATACAAGCAAGATTAATGGGTAAAACAAATCAGGCCGGAAACTATTCGGCTCCGGCCTGGTGGTAGGTTTCGGTAGCAGGAATGGCTTTAGTCCGACGACACCTGGGCGCTCGGATTTTTGTAGGGCGGCAGGTCCGGGTAATTCGCCAGCTGGTCAAAGGGACTGTTTTTCATGTGTTGGAGTGCCGATTTCATCCAGGCGCTATAATGTTCGATCACTGGTCCATTTCGCAAGCTGAGTTCATAGTTTGCCTGTTGTAAGAAAGATTTCATCAGGGCGATCCGGATATTAAACTGTTGGGTGTCTGTAATCATGTCCTGATCGATCTTGGCGAGTAATTCGGTAAACTTTTTTTTGTCTCGCTGGAAATGTTCCAGAAATGCCCATGCTTTGTGTTTCACCTGTCTCTTACTGTCAAAAAACAGATAGATGTAGGCAGTAAAGCGTGTGTATTGTGGTTGGTTGAGATCGCCAGTCTTTGGATCGATGGTAACGGTTACCATACGATCACCTTTTAAGGGTACTGTATCTACCCAGCAATATTTCCTTTTACGCCGGTGGTCCTTGGTATCGGTGCCGATAAAATAGGCTGTTTCAAGGCTCACGTGACCCGTGAGCAGGTGTACTTTTTCCATATTGTTTTGTTGAGTTAAAAAAAAATCCGGAGCGTGGATACTCCGGCGTGAAGAAATGGTTGATGAGTGGTTAAAATCGAGGGTAAAAACGGTGAATTAACCCTCGAAGAGCTCAGCCGATGTCTGTCCTTTTTTCCTCGGGCAAACCCAAAGCGGCTATTTTTTCGTCCAACGGCCTGGGCGGTGGATTGTTTTTGATGCTTTCTACCTCCGCCGTGTAATAATCGACCTGTTGCCGGTAGCGCGTTAATTTATCCTCCGTTTTGATCCACCTGGCGGTGGTTTCAATCGTGGGTTCATACAGCGACGGGATGTATTCTTTTTTGGCGACAGCCATCGCGTTTGTGATTTGGGTGACCATGCGTTTGGCAGAAACCAATTTGTCAAGCGGAATCTTCCACAAAGAGATATTTGCTTTTCGGTGGTAATGGCAATAAAAAGGGGTGATCCGGTATTTCGGAAACTGACACTGGAATTTCGCCACGCGCCAGGTGATCACCCATGTTCGTCTTTCATATACAGCTCTGGGTAGATCATATTTGAATAGCAATTCTTTGTTGCTGTAGTCGTAGGTGCCATCCGGTCGCATCGGTTGCCGGATGATGGTAATCTCTACAAATTGAAGAATCCCCTGCTCCCTTTCCTCTTTGGCGATATCGTCTTCGTACATAGTATAACTTTTTTGTGAGCAATAAATGGTCGGTTAGGCGGCTTGGTTATTTGCAGTATTCGGGGCCATGTCCACCAGCGGGACATAGTCAGGGTATTCGGCGATCTGGTCGAACGGGCATTCTTTGATGAGTTTAGCCGTTGCCACTGCCCATTTTTTGAAGTGGCTACGCGCAGGCTCGGCCAACTTCTGGATCTCGTATGCAGTGTTGATGAGCAGGTTATCCGATATATCATAGCGGATGTTGTCGGTTTGAATGGGGGATAATTTGGTGTGGTCAAATTGTGTAGAGAACTCCCTGAAACGCACCTGGTTCTCTTTGGGAGTTTGGTTGAACCTGATTTCGTCATGTCTGACGTGCTCATTTTCATCGATAAAGAGGTAAATAAACGTGCTGTAGGTGCCGAGATGGACCTGGTTGAACTTTCCGTTTTTGGGGTTGACGGTTACCGTTGCGAGGCGGTCTCCGTATGTTGGGCTGGACTGGACCCAGTAATATTTCTCTGTCCGTTTACCGCCATAAGGATAGTTGGGGACGACGTAGGCAGTGTCGAAGCTGGTGTGGCCCGTCAAAATTTTTACGATTTGCATGATCTTATTTTTAATGATGATGAAATACCAGTTTGCTAGTATTGATGTCTTTTGTTCCGGCTATTGTTTGCTACCAATCCGTGGAGGGCGTAGGGTCGCCCCACCGAAGGGGGTCGGTGATCGGACAGTCTTTCTGCGGGACGAAGGGTGGATAGTCTGCGATCTTCGCAAAGGGGCTTTTTTCGATGTGGTCGAGCGTTGCGGTTGTCCAGTCTTTATCGCGGCCCAGGTGCCCTCCCGTCAGGTATTTTTGTTCGGAGATTGAATTGGACAGAAATACTTCATAGATCTTTTTTCGGATGTGGTATTGCTGTTCGAAGGAGAGCTTCGAGGGGTCTATCCGCGTCATCAGGTCGACGAACCTTTTTTGATTCGACCTACTGGACTGGTCAAATGGGATCACCTCGTCTTTTAGGAGGCCATTTTTGTCGAGGAAGAGGAAGGCGAAGACGCAAAATTTGTTATAGTAGATTTTGCTGAGTTCGACAGTTTTTGGATGGAGGACCTGCCATGCAAGCCGGTCTCCGAAGCCTGGTTTCGTCTCAATCCACACATATTTCGTAGTTGATTGGCGCAGAAATTTGAAGTCGATCACTACGAAGGCCGTTTTCCGGCTGGTGTGGCCGGTGAGAATTTTTACAATTTCCATTTTTTGACTATTAAAATTTGTGAAAAATGTTCTGTTTCTGGATAGGCACTGGATCAGCTCGGCACCTAATTTGTCTGCTATTTCTGGTCATATCCTTTATAAAATGCGATGATCATCTTGATCACCCGAATGGTGTTTGCGAAGAATGATATTATTCATTAATAGCTTGAAGATTGAATTATTGGCTTGTCGCGAGTGAAAAGGATCAGTGGCTTTAGTCACCCGTTCGTAGGCCCGCCTTATAAATCCACACGCAGGTCGGAGACGCCTCATCTCTTAGAAAGTGAAACCTGGTATATACAAAATAGGCCACCCACAAGGCGACGTTTATACAGATCATCGGATGGGAGGGAAAATGCGTTTGGAGCAGCATATACACGCCGGTCGCTGTTGCCCCGAAGGTGTAGATGAAGCATCCGGCAAAAATGATTTTCCAGCCTGGGCTATCCCTCCACGAGAGCGCGATCATCCATCCGTTGCAAAAAACCAGGGCATTGTACAGGAGGTAGGCCATGATGATGACCACGGCGTCCCGAACATGTATCGGTAACCCTGCCGGGAAAAAGTCATCCAGGAAGGCGTCGCCTGTAGCCACCAAGGGTCCGTACTTCGCGACCTTTTCCAACCAGTGGATTAAAAAGGGAAGTAGTCCGACACGGCGGTGTGTGATCTTCCCAACGGTCTGGGAATAATAATATATTTTCATTGTTTACCTATTGAAGGTTAATAAAAAGTTGCTATTGGGTTGCTGTGATTGGCAGGTGTGTAAGATCTCTGGGTAGGGTATTTAAACGGGCATTATTCGGCGGTTTAGCGAATACCCTTGAGCACCCTACACATTCTTATGAGGGTGGCAGATATGGTTGGACGGTTTGACCGGTGGCGCTGATGACGATGGGTTTGGTAATGTTGGATATTATTTCATTGTATTGATGGGTGGCGAGGGCAATGGCTTCGGCATATTTAGCAGCGTTATCAAATATTTTTAAGGTCAATGGCCGAAAATAAATGGCCGCTATTTCATGAAAGTCACCGTTGGTCTCCCTTGTTTGGTCAGTGTACATGAAAGCGTTGGGATAAACGGCAACAAATAAATACGATGGATTGTCAGTCATTGTTATCTATTTAATAGTGATGGGTCCTTGTGTGGTGTCAGTCCTGCTTACTGAGGGATTCCATGTTCCTGAATCCATTTAGGGACCTTTTCAATGAGCCACATTTTTGCTTCGGATGGATCCGTGTGCGAGGCCAATAGCAAGGATTTTTGGTCTTTATCAATATCAAGGATATGATAGGAATAAAGGGTCGGCCTGCAGGCAGCCGATGCAAAGAAATCGACATAGCCGGGATCAAGTAGGTCGCCTGTCACCTGTTCCAGCCGTCTGGCAATATTGTCTCCTTGGTCATATATCACGATGATGAGTCTTTCACCCGGAATGGGTCCATTTGGATCAGGGTCAGAATACAAGGTATATACACCCAGATGTCCGTGTTGAGGGGAGCGGTACCCTTTTCACGCTATGTTTGAAGACATATAGACTGCTTTAAATTTGATAGGGAAAGTTTATGCAAGACGTTACTGACATTGAACCGGCACCAGGAGCTTTGTTAGAAAAGTGACGGTTGGTCCGAGGGGGTCTTTTGTTTTCCCGCAGGCCTCTGCTTTCCCGCGGTTGGTTCGGGCCTGGAATGCGTGGGGGCTATCTTTTCTGATGTTGTTTTCTGCTTGCCCCCATGTTTCAGCACCTTTCTCCTGGTCTCGTAGATGCGGCGGCGGAGATCCATAAGTATTGACTGTTCCCATTCGGTGAGTTCTCTGGGGGCGTCGACGGCCTCCCAGCGGTCTTCGTCGAACCATTCCGACAATGTTTTGCAGGATAGGTGCAGGTAGATGTTTGTCCAATGGTAATCCATGGGCCCGATCAGGGTGCGGGTGTAGATGTAGAGCATGCAGTCTACGTCAGTAGCCAGGTGTTCGCGGGTGAGGAGTGCTTTCAAACGGGCCCGCGTTACAATGTTCAAGATTCTCTCAGGCATGGTGTCGGCCCAATCCCGGGAAAAGGTGATGATGGGTCCGGAGACGGCGTCTACCAGGTCAAGTGCGTAATCGTGGCCGTCTGCCAGCTGATCCGATGCCTTGGACGGGGAGGGCTGGTCGTCGAAGAGGCTTTGTTGCGGGGCGTGAAATTGCTTTTTGCTCATAACTGGATTTTTTAGTGGTGGATGTCTTGTCCTTCCAGTTATCCGGGCATCGATGATGGGAAAAAAGATAACCCGGTGTTGTCCCGGGTAGATGACAGGGAAGTCCCCATCCCTGCCCCCCGCAAAGGGATTAACAATATGAAGGACAAAAGCAAAGCACACCGAAGGGAGGCGCCCTCTTCATCTCCGTAGGGCGCAAATGCGGTGGGGCGCGGCTGCTCGGCCCGATGGTAAAAAAACGCGCTGCGAAGCGCGCTAGTTTTTTTACCATCGGGGGAAACGAATGCTCGTGCAGGATCTGCCGCTGACGGAAAGCACTGAATCATTTAGCGACTTACGGAATGAAGGGGTGCCTCAGGTTGTGCTGCTTTTTGTCCTTCATTGTTAATCCTTTTGTCTTTTTATGGAAAGCCGCATGCGAAGCATGGCCGCGCCGAAGGCGGCGGCTGGCTGTAGGACCGGCGGACCGGCGAGTGCGGTCTAAAAACGCCTCTCCCCTCGGTGAACCAAAAATGCTCCATTTGGAGGTGACGGCTGAACGGAGCGTCGCCACTACATTTACATAGTAGTACAAAAGCTGGTCTCATAAAAAAGAAAACCCACCCCCATACGTTCCGGGCGGAAAGAGCGGGCTAACACCGAAAATCTTGGTGTTTAAGTATCTGTGTACGAAGACATTAAAATAAGTGCGACTTTTAGCGACAGCCTAATCATAAGAGTGAAATACGAGGCGAGCATTTATACCAAAGAGAGTAAACTCAGCGCGTCGCCAGATGAAGGATCTAACCGTTGCATTAGTCTGCCATTGGTTTTTACACGGGTTAAAACAACTTACATAGAATGCCGGGAATATAAGCCCCCTAAAGGCGTCAGCGCATGTAACCAATTTTAAACGAATTCTACATCTCACTGATGCAGTCACTATTCGCCCGTGTGGATGTGTCCAAGCTATGGCTTGACATAGCTGTCATTGGAGGTAAATCAAAGGAGATCCCATTAAGGATAGATAATACTAAAATGGGGTTTGGGAAGGGGGTGAAGTGGTTGAATAAAATGACAAATCAAGAAGTGTGGTTGATTTGTATGGAGCATACCGGGGTTTACAGCCAGCCATCGTGGGAATACCTGGTGAAGAAGAAAATTGAGTATTGTGTGGTTCCGGGAAGTGTTATTACCAGCGGGCTTTCGATCAAACGGGGAAAAAGTGACAAACTGGATGCTGCGACCATTGCCTCTTTTGCGCGGAGATATGCGGATAAACTCAAAGCGCACAAATTGCCAACTGGTCTGTTACGGCGCCTGAAATTGCTCTAAGCGACCTAAAAGGGGGAAAGAAAGGTGTGAAAGGAAGAGGGCACCCCTTAAACAGGGACGCGTATTTACAGGATCAAAAAGTATTTGGACGAACCATAGAATGCAACGCTGCTCCATCACGGTACGGTCGCCAATGCTACACAAAATGCACCGATGAATTGGGAGACCGCGAATAAAGACGATGGACAGGAAGGGAGTATGGCTGCCGGCGGCAAGGGGTTTCGTCTGTAATCTCGCCGGCCGATGACTAGGTGGGCGAAATAAAAATGGATAAACGCCCCGGAAGAAAGTGGGGATTCTATTCGGGGCTCATCAAAAAGCCGAGCCGAAGGTTATTTCAAAGAAACCTTCTATCAAGTTATAACAAGAGATGATATTTCGTGCTAGGCAGCAAAAACCAGTTAGAAAAGCATTCAAGGGAGTCTGGCATTGGCTATATTATCGCGTAGGATAGTACTGGAGGACGTGACTGATTGCCAGTGATCCAAAAATTTACGGAGAGATATATTCATGTCGTTTCTGAATTCCGAAAGCCGTCTTTATCGTCCGGATCAAAAGGCTAAAGATGTTTTGTGTGCACCTGCGACTTTGCGCTGTTTATCTTCTCATATACCTTTCTGGCTGCTGCCAGGCCCTCGTCTCTACCTAAAGGTGGATGAATTAATTCCGCTATGAAAGCGCTTGCTGATTCCCGGGAAAATTGTATTTCCCTTATTCCGAATTTCTGGCCCCTAATTCCAATTTTTACCAGGTGTTCTTCCAGATCCTTAACGGAGGGAAAAAATGGCGTCACAGGTGTCCCAAAGGTAAATTCCTCATAGATAGCAACATGGGTGCATTCCTGTCCATTATAATTCACATAGTTCGATGCGTCGGGGCCTGGACCGAATGCTTCGATAAAGCCCCTTAGGGTGGACGGGTAGCCTTTGTCAATATTTTCCGGAGAGCGAATGCCCCTTAAGAAGTGGTTTTTACGTTGCTCCCACGTAAGCATTTCTTGATCGAAAGTGTCATTATGAAGGGGAATGTAATTTCCATGGCCATCCTTTGGATGTTCCCAATTAGCAGGTACTCTTCTTACTTCGAATCTCATGAAAATAGTTTAACGCGTTATGCAACGATAACAGTAATTTACTAAATTTCAGATCAAAAAAAAAGTTAAAACCACCGGCAAGAGCTGCTATTTGCCTGTTTGGGTGGGAAAATGTCCCTTTGCACATTGAACCCGACGCGTGTTTAAAAAGAGGATGATGACTGATGATTACTTTGTCCCGTGAGAGCGTTTTATTTTTCGTCGAACGTTACCCTTCGTGCTATTTACAGGCATGAAACATGTTATGAAAAACAGGGAGGCGGTAAGGCAGATTCTCGCCGAACAATCGATATAAATAGCAGGGTTGATTGGTTTTCATTTTGTTGGAAGATTAGGTTTGATTTTGTAACCAGGGAGCAATGAAAGATTAACATGATGGGTTTTTTATTTGGTTAAAACATAGAATGCAAGGATGACGAACTTAGATCCAGCCGCAGGTACAAAAAGAGAAGGACAACCCTAATCTGGGAAAATGAATATATTTAACTTGAAAACAGTCAATATGGATATCGCATGTATCATCATTGAAAGGATCGTGGACGATAGCCTTGTATATAGGATATATAGTTTGATGGCCCCTTTTGAAAAAGAGATTGAACATACTTTTCAAGACCTTACGAAACTTCGTATCACAAACGTCCAAGGAAGAAATGAATATTTGAGGCCATTCTTTGGACAAAACAGAAAAGTCGGCCAAATAGTAAGAGGAATCACAGATATTGTTGACGATCCCGTAAAAAGCGCCTTGATATTATCGGAGTTAAAAGCGCTTATTAATAACGAAAAGAAAGAAGTATCCAACACGACAAAAGCACTTCTTGCTGATAAATAGGATATGTTAAATATCCTACCTTTATGCGATAAACAATGTGGCCAAAAGCGAGCGGAGGGAAGATAGGACAGCATGGATCAATCTCCCAGTGGTAAAATACCGATATGGATAAAATCTTCGATATTGAGTTTTATTACCTGTTGGATCAAATTCGCGGAACGGCCTCCATAGCGGCAGGGCGGATAGGGGATCAGGTTATTTACACGGCAAGGAATATCCAATTTTTTAATACTGACGAGGAATTGAACGAAGCAGGGTTAGTTCGGGAAGAGGAGCTTGTCGTCATGCCGGTGTTGAACGCAGATACTGGCGAGATCGATTGGGTTGAATTTGATTCAGAAGAAGAATCCGAACTCGCCATCCTGATCGGACACGCCATTGAAAAGCATAACGAGTAACCCAATAAATATCGCCCAGCGAAGCCCCGGGAAGGGGCTTTTTTCATTCCTGGCAGCATTGAAATTTTTGGCTTTACCTAACCTACTAACTATCAATCCATACAGAAGGGGAAATAATTTAGCAGGAGGAATACTAAATTATTTAGTAACCTTGTGGGATTATGTACCTCAATTGCAAGACATACTATAGCTTTAATTTTGGTACTTTTTCGACGAAAGGTTTGGTAGAAGCCGCGGTTGATCAAGGAGTTACAGCGCTTGCGTTGACGAATATCAACAATACCTGTGACGCATGGGAATTTGTCAAATGTTGCAAAGAAGCTGGGGTGAAGCCCATTGCAGGCACGGAAATCCGTAACGGGGATGTCTTGCTATATATCTTGCTGGCGGCCAATAACATGGGCCTGGCTTGGATCAATGAATTTCTTTCCGAGCATCTATTAGCCGGCAAAGATTTTCCAGCTGTTGCAACCGATTCCCATTTTTTTGCATCCGATAGAGATGGATTTGTTATCTATCCGTGGGGTGCCAGGTCCCCGGAGAACTTGCTGCCGAACGAACGCATCGGGCTTTTGCCGGGGGAGATCACCAAACTGTTTGGCTTCGATGGCCGGCAACTGGTGGACAAATTCGTCGTCCGGCAACCCGTTACGGTACAAAACAAGACCTATTTCGCGCTCCACCGGTTGTTGCGAAGCATTCATAATAATCTCCTTTTATCGAAGCTGTCACCGGCGGCACACTGTTCTGCGGACGAGACCTTTATCAGCACAACAGACCTGCTGTCAAAATTTAGGGACTATCCGGTGATCGTGACAAATACCTACAAGGTAATGGACGCGTGTTCGGTAGAACTTGGACCGGAGGAGGACAAAAATAAAGCCAGCTACAGCGGTTCCAAAGACGATGACCGCATTTTACTGGCAAAACTGGCCGAAGAGGGCCTGGTTGGCAGATATGGCTCCGATAACAAAATCGCTGAACAACGGTTGCACAAGGAACTGACCATCATCAATGACCTGGGTTTTAATAGTTATTTCCTGATCAATTGGGATTTTGTTCGCTATGCCCAACTCCGGGGATTTTACCACGTTGGAAGGGGTAGCGGCGCCAACTCGATAGTGGCCTATTGTCTGCGTATAACGGACGTCGATCCTATAGAACTGAATCTATTCTTTGAACGATTTCTAAACCCTCATCGTACCAGTCCTCCTGATTTTGACATTGATTTCAGCCACACGGACCGCGACGACGTGATCGACTATATTTTCAAGCGATATGGCAAAAAGCATGTTGCCTTGCTGGGATCTTACCCTACCTACAAACACGATTCCATCATCAGGCAACTAGGAAAGGTTTTTGGTCTCCCCGACGAAGAAATCGCCACGCTTCAGCAGACCAACCAGGTCACTGACAAGATTAAAAAGATGATCTTCCAGTACGGAAGCCTGATGAAAGGCTTTCCCAGCTATCCCTCTTTACATCCCTGCGGGATCCTGATTTCTGAAAAGCCCATTACCCAATATGCCGCGCTTTTCATGCCCCCCAAGGGGTTTCCCACCGCCCAACTCGATATGTTTGTCGCAGAAGATATCGGCCTGAACAAATTTGATGTCCTAAGCCAACGGGGATTGGGACATATTAAGGAATCACTTCGGCTGATCCGGCAAAACCAGCGGATCAGCGTAGATATTCACGAAGTTGAAAAGTTCAAAAAAGACAAGCGGGTCGCTTTGCAGATCAGGGAAGCCAATAGCATCGGTTGTTTTTACATTGAATCCCCCGCCATGCGGCAACTGCTGCAAAAACTCCATTGCGATGATTATATCACCCTGGTTGCCGCCAGTTCCATTATCCGCCCGGGGGTGGCCCAGTCGGGCATGATGAGGACATATATCACCCGGTTTCACCATCGGGATCAAATAGATTATCTGCACCCGCTTTTCGAAGAGCATTTGTCAGAAACCTTTGGCGTCATGGTGTTTCAGGAAGATGTGATTAAAATCGCCCACTATTATGCCGGGCTGGATCTGGGCAAGGCTGATATTCTGCGCCGGGCGATGTCTGGAAAGTACCGGTCGAACAACCAGTTCCAGCTGATCCGGGAAGAGTTTTTTGCGAGCGCTGCGGCCTTGGGTCGCCCGGCAGCCCTGAGCGCCGAGATTTGGCGGCAGATGGAGAGCTTTGCCGGATACTCTTTTAACAAGGCCCATTCGGCCAGCTACGCGGTAGAAAGCTATATGAGCTTATATTTAAAAACCTACTTCCCCAAAGAATTCATGGTCGCGGTGATCAATAATTTTGGAGGTTTTTACTCTACGGAACTATACTTTCTGGAATTGTTGAAAATCGGCGGCGATATACAAGCTCCCTGCATTAACCGAAGCGACAAATACACCAACATACACGGCAACGAAGTGTTTGTAGGGCTGGTTCATATCAAGAAGCTACAAGAACAACTGTTACAAACAATCCTGCGGCAACGGCAGCAAGGGGGACCTTACCGGCACCTTCAGGACTTTATTGAGCGCATTAACCCCGGGTTGGAACAACTCAACACCCTCATCAGTATCGGTGCTTTCCGGTTCACTGGCAAGTCGAAAAAACAACTCCTTTGGGAAGCTAACTTTTTGCAAAAGAAAAATCAGCCGCTGCAACACCTGGGGCAGGCTCTTTTTGCAGACAGGCCTGTTGAGTTTGAGCTGCCGGAACTTGTCGACAGCCGGTTGGATGACCTGTACGACCAAATAGAGATCATTGGCTTCCCACTCAGCAATCCTTTTGAACTCGCCGATGATGATCCGGCTGGTTATGTCGCGGCGAAAGATTTGCACCTGCACCACAAAAAAATTGTATCCGTCCTGTGCTACTTTATTGCCCGCAAACATGCCGTCACCAAAAACGATGAGGGTATGTTTTTCGGCACTTTTGTGGACGCGCAACTCGATTGGATTGACACCGTTCACTTTCCGGAGGTAGCCAGGCAATACCCGCTTCACAAATCGGGTTTTTATAAGATCACCGGCAAAGTCACCGACGATTTTGGTGTGTATAGCCTGGAAGTGAGAGGGTTAGAAAAAGTCGGCCATAAAAAACGAATCTATGAAAACCTTGCATAATGCTGATTGACCCAAACCGCCATATCGCCCACCTGGACCTGGATGCCTTCTTTATTTCTGTTGAACAGCTGCGAAATCCGACATTAAACGGCAAACCTGTTTTGGTCGGTGGCAGTAACAATAGGGGCGTAGTAGCGGCCTGCAGCTACGAGGCCCGCCGGTTTGGAATTCACAGCGCTATGCCAATGTTCCAGGCAAAACGCTTGTGTCCCCATGCGATTGTCGTTAAAAGCGATTTTGAAGCGTACAGCAAGTACTCTACGATGGTCACCGACATCATTAGGGATTCCGTTCCATTGGTGGAAAAGGCATCCATCGACGAATTTTACATCGACATGACCGGGATGGACAAATTTTTCGGGTGCAGGAAGTTCACGGAAGAATTGAAAGAGAAAATCAGTAAGGAAAGTGGTCTTCCCATCTCCTACGGACTAGCCAGTAATAAGCTGATCAGCAAAGTGGCCACGAATGAGGCAAAACCGAAGGCGCAAATAGAAATCCTCTTCGGCAATGAAAAAGAGTTCCTGGCGCCGCTGAGTGTGATGAAACTCCCCGGCGTAGGAACTAAAGTCGGCTATCAATTGCTGAAAATGGGGATCGAAACGATCCGTACCCTTAGTCGCATCCCCGTGGAAATGCTGGAAACCTTGCTCGGAAAAAACGGCACCGAACTTTGGCGACGGGCGCAGGGGATCGATGAGACACCTGTTATTCCGTATCGAGAGCAAAAGTCTATTTCCACGGAACGGACATATCAGCAGGACACCATTGATGTGGCATTCCTGAAAAGCGAACTTTTTCGGATGACCGAACGGATCGCCTTTGATTTGAGAAAGCAAAACCGGCTGACGGGTTGCGTAACGGTGAAGATCCGATATTCTGACTTTGAAACCCATGACGTACAAAAGTCAATCCCTTATACGAACGCCGACCATGATCTGTTTGCCGCCGCTTCGGCACTGTTTACAAAGCTCTACCAGCGCCGGCAGTTGATCAGGTTGATCGGTATCCGGTTCACGCATCTCATACCCGGCACCTATCAGATCGATCTGTTTGAGGACCGGCAGGAAACCATCCAACTGTATCAGTCGATTGATTCTATTAAAACACAATTTGGGGGAGACGCCGTTGTCCGGGCACGCTCGCTTTTTTCCAAGCCTCCTTTCAAACCAAATCATTAGTTGCTCATATACAATGTATTGGGAGAAATTGTTAAAAAGCCTCGGTAAGCTAAAATAATTAGTAAATTTGATTAGAAAACGGATAGCGTATGAATCCACAACTTTCCCTCTATGAGCCGGGAACCTTTACCATAGCGTTTCAAGAAAAGACCTACCATGTAAAGGCATTTAATCAACCCGGCGGAACGATATATCGAATTGACTTCGTGAAAAGTTGTCTTTTTTTGACGAAATTTGAAACTGCAAAAGGGGAACGGTATTGGACTGCCGTGCCGGAGGATACGAAGATCAATCACCTGGTGCAGGAACTGGGCATTACAATTGAAAAGACGTTATTATAAAAACATTTCTATGTGTTACTATAACGGAAGACGGGTGACAAAAGAGGAATATTCCAGGTTGAAAGACCTCGAAAAAAGCATCGCCTTTTTGAATGACAACATGGCTATTCACAAAGGCTTCGATTATGGGGACTTTCCGATCATTCGGCCTATTGCGGAGACCCACCAAACCGAAAGGGTGGATATGCAATGGGGCTTTCTGCCTCGATACCTTAAGAACAAGGAGGCCGTCCAGAAATTCCGAAGTGGCTATAAGGATGCCAACGGTGACTATCACAAAGGGTATATTACCCTAAACGCAACATCCGAGGAATTACTAAACAAAATGTACAAAGATGCCGCTTTGCACCGGCGCTGTTTGATTCCTTCCAACGGATTTTATGAATGGCGGCATGTTCAGGTGGTGGGTGTGAGTGGCAAGCTATTGAAGAAACCTGAAACGTTTCCTTACCTGATTGAAATGAAGAATGAACCAGAATTCTATATTGCCGGCGTATACCAGCCCTGGACGGATCAGGACACAAACGTTACCATCAATACTTTTGCCTTGATAACAACGGATGCCAATAGTCTGATGAGACAGATCCACAATACGAAAAATAGAATGCCGACCATTCTTCCGGGTAATCTGGCCGAGGCATGGCTTTATCATGATTTGAAAGACCAGGAGATCCTGGATATTGCCAACTATCAAGTAGCCTCCGGGGAAATGAAGGCCACGCCACTTTATCAAGATTTCCTTAAAAGGGCCAATCCCCATGAGCCGGCCGAAGATCCACGGGTGTCAAAGTTGGTAATTTCAGATTAGCATATGGTGGGAACGACCCTAATCTGGAGAAATGAATACCGTCAATATAGCTATCGCGTGTATCATCATTGAACCGATATTGGACGATACGCTTTTAGCCGCTGGCTTAATGGACGAAGAGTTCTCTTTCCAACAGATGAGACATTGCTTTGAAAGGATATTTGCTTGTATTTTTAATCTGAAACAGCATTAACATAATTCGGACTATAGGACAACCCCATTTATTGGGCTATATTTATCAACTAAGTATATGGAACAATCTAAAAAATGGCTGGCCTGTGACCGATGTGGCTGCGACGCGAAAGAGGGTAAAATTATTGGGGACTACTGTGGACAGCTTTTAACCGCCGACTGGACAGGCATCATTTGCGGTGGAAAGATCATGGAATGTGAAGTTGATCGTGCCTTTATACGGGAGGGGAGAAAAAGTTTTTCAAGGGAAATGGTTTACCTGCTACTGCTCGATTATGCAGATCACCTTCTCAAAACAGCACAGCCTGACATACATACCGCCATCGCCGATGATGTAATTACCGAATTACAGGCATCCACTATTAAAGAATGGTTTGAAAGACGTTTTCCTCCTCATTTCATAGGGGGTATTTCCTAATGCTGTATACCCAATGATAAATACAAATGTTATTGAGCGGAAAGTAAAGTCGTCTCTTCTCGGGTAGTGTCTCAGTTTGAATTATATTTTTGGGTAATAAGCTTTATCCTGCATTAACCCGGATATCAGTAATAAAAAATGAATACAAATGGCGGGATTTTATATTAGACACCTACCTGACGGAACGCCATTGCCAGCAATTGGTAAGGCCGACGAATTACGTAGACATATTGCAGGAGCTAAAACCATTAAGAGCCCTACCGAATGGCAAGAGGACCTCGTTTGTGTGGTTGTAAACGGGCCTTACGATACCGTTGCCTATATGTATAGTATTGATGAGTTGGAACAATTCCAGGAAGTACATGACGCCACTTATGTTTGGCTGATCGTACCTGGTGCAAGGAAGCTGTCCGGGTATGTAAAAGCATAATAAGGTGTCCTCTTTTCCCTTCGGCGAGGGGGGATTTCTTCATTATTCATTATTCTCCATTCTCCTTCATCTTATTGGATGTTATTGGTAAGGTTCAAACTGAGGCTCTACCTCTTTTCACGGCTGGTCTAATACAAGGAAAGAGCACCGGATTATCATGGTAGGATTAGATGACGAAAGGATGTCAGGTCTTGAAGTCCCTGATCAGGAAAGCTAAGAGTGAACTCAGATAAGTGCTATCAATTGTCTCTATTATCATTTAAAAGAGGCGTGTCGGCTGCTTTTTGGCCGGTGTCCATACCCGTTAATTTATTAAATAGGTGATTGAATACTTTTTTGTATTCTTCTGAATAATCGTCTTTCTTGCTCAACTCGGACATGAATTTTTTACGATCTTTTTCAGTCACTTGATACAGATGTTCGAACCGATCTTCCAATTCGGCGACCACGCCGGCAAGGGTGCTATTTTCGATTGAAGGCAGCAGTCCCACCACAATTGTTTTGTATTCTTCAGCAAATTCCCGCCACTGTAGCAGTTGAGTAAACAGGAGTTCCTTTTCCTCCTCCTCCTTTTTTCTCAGGTCTTCAATTACTGCCCCGAAATGTCTTCGTTCATATCTGTGCTGCCGTTTTAGAAAAAGAACGTATGTTATTGTAAGGAGAAATCCTACAACGAGGGAAATGATGATGATCGAAGACGTTGCATGGGTGAATAATAGATATAATACCATATGCTGATCGGATAAGATTAGACAAGTCGGCTCGCTTGTTAAATGTAATATTTTTATTATAAACGACCTGTTAAAAGTAAGATATCTGGTGACTATAAATCCGTTCTTCATGTCGCCGGAAAAGTGCAATCGTGTAATGGCGACGGACAGATCGTACGATGCCGGTCAGGTAACAGGTGTTAGTCTTCATCCAAAAATGATTTCCGCAAGAGTGACCTAAAATTGTACCTATAGAAAAAGAAGATTTGTTTGGATTTATCATAGAATGCAACGTTGCGCCGTCAGGCACGGTCGCTGATACACCCCAAAAAGCATGGGTGATCCGGGGATCGGGAGTATAGACGATGGATGGGAGGAAGTATGTCTGGCAGCGGCAAGGGTTATCATTGGTAAACTAGCTGCCGATGAATGTATAGGCGAAATAAAAATGGGACAAACCCGCCGGCGGACAGGACGATCCCTACCTAAGCCCTTACAGACAGCCGGGGTCGTTTGCCTCTGTCAACGACATAAAATGAAATCTTCATATATACCTCTCTTTTTTTTATGACAAGAAGAAATATAGCCTGTCCTGGTTTTCGGTCGTTGTCTTCGTCCTCGGATCGGTGGGCGTTCCCCGCAGGGTCCGAATAGCCACTATGCAGGTTTCTTGGCAAGAGGCCGGCAGGTGGAGATCAACTTTCATCTATTGAGGCCTTTTAACGGACAGGTAATCGCGAAGCCTTTACAAGATATACCGGCTGGTGCAGACAGGCAACCGGAATGGAAAGGGTTGTTTTTTGGGGAGTTGGAAGGGAAGTATTTGCGGGAAATCAACTATCGCCAAAAGTTGACAGAAGCCCCTTTCCCGATCGATGTGATGAAAGATACCCGGCAGGATTTGGCCCGTCGGTTGAGTACCATTGAAGAAAAGGAGGCGTAATCGCCGTCTGTTGGGTCCAGTTTCCGATGAGCGAGATAAATTGGCCCAAAAAGTAAAGTCGGTAGTTTGCATTTGAAAAGGCGGAATATACGGAGGGTTTCACAAGTTGGATGTTGAGACGGTTTGGGACGTTTTTGAAATGGTGATGAGCGATGTTTATCCTGCGCAAAGGGCGGGGAAATGAAGTGAACGATTACTCTTCGGAATGATTGAAACGCAGTTTTCCTTTTTCGATTTCGCGGGACAGTTCTTCTTCAGAGGGTAAAAAGAGTTTATACCGGGACGCGAATAGTTGTTTGTTTTCTTCCATCACGCTGTACTTGACCAGGGTGTCGTCTTTTTCGGCGCAGAGGATGATACCGATGGTAGGGTTGTCGCCGGGGATTTTCTTGAGGGCTTCAAACATGCGAACGTACATGTCCATTTGACCGATGTCCTGATGGGTGAGTGAACCTAATTTCAGCTCTACAAGGAAAAAATTTTTCAAAATAAAATTATAAAACACCAGGTCGATATAATATTGCTGCGTATCGGTTTTGATGCTGTACTGACGGGAGACGAAAGCAAAGCCTTTTCCCAGCTCGAGTAGCACATGTTGGATGTTGTTGAGGATAGCCGTTTCGAGTTCGTTTTCTGAGAATGCAGCAGGCATCTGGAGTCCCAAAAATTCAAAGATATAGGGATCTTTGATGAGATCAGCGGCTGAAATGCGGTCGCGAACGGACGGTGGCAAGGCGGGTTGAATGCTGGGAGAAAATGCGGATGTTTCTTTGAGCCGGTTGGTGATGATCCTTTCGTAGTAGGCCGATTGGATGTTCCGCTTCAACAGGCGTGTACTCCATGTCTGGCTGGATGCTTCCCGCAGGTAGTAGATCCTTGCTTCTTCGTTTTCGACGGCCAGGGCAAGTCTATAGTGAGACCAGGTCAATTGGGGCACAAGTTCCTCCCGGACGGGGAAGGCAAAAAAGAGCTGGCGCATCCTTCGTAGTTCTCTTTCGTCGAGGCTTTTGTCGATTTCCCGGGTCAGCTGCTCGGCGAGTGCTTTCAGTTGGAACTCTCCGTATTGTGCTTTCCGCTGTCCGTTTTGTTCTTCCAGCACGATGCGGCGGCCGATCTCCCAGTACGCTTCAATCATTTCACTGTTGACCAGGGTGAAGGCCTTTGTCCGGGCGTTTGCTAAAATAGCGGTGATGTCTTTGATGATGGGATGTGCAGCGTCCATGGGAGGAGTTTTTGTCAGTGTTGCAATTCGGGTAACACTGTTACCCGAATTATAAACAATTGTTTTTCAACGCCTTATATTCTTTGGAATAGATGGTTTCGGAGGCATGGGCACGGGCTTGCGGGCGTTAATCTGTGCGGCAATATGGGCAGGAAGGCCGATCCTAAGCCCGCTGTCGGAGGTGAAGTTGTCCGTGGGTTTCCGAACAAATTTGCTTTTGCTGCTGTCGTCTATGTTGGGGTCGTAGTCACGGTCATCTTCTGCTCCTGGGTCATATTCATATTTGTCCTTCGGGTCATTATACGGATCTAGCGCGGGATCGGGTTTTGGATTGTTATCCGGGTTTTTTTCACGTTCAAAATCGCGGTACAGGCGCGCCCACAGGGAGAGATTGTCCGTGAGTTCGTCTGGGGCACTCAGTCGTTCGTATACCGCTGCAGGCAGGATCAGGTCTGCGGGATCTGTAACACGGAATGTCTTACGATGTTTCGCGTGGGCATATTGGATATCGCCTTTGTTCATATGGCTACGCAGGGCAACCAGCGTCAGGGCTTCGGTTTCGAGATCATACCGGTATTGGAAGTTGAAAGTAACCCTGTCCAGTCCTTCATTGAATTTCCCGTGCAGAGGTATCATGAAGCTGGCAGAGCCGCCATTCATCTCCGCTTGGGTGATGGCATCGTCCACCGCCTGGCGGAATTCCCGGAGCCATTCGCCGAGTTGTGCGGGGGTTTTGAAATTGGATTCCAAATACCCTTTCTCTGTCAAGAGTGCTACATGGTCATCAATAGTTCGGTAGGTCTGTTCCACTGGAATGCGTTTTTAAGCCCGTCGCCGGCAAGGGGTTACTTTTAAGCGAGATGAAGATGGTTGGTGCTTTTTAGAAGGGGGTGCAAATTGATATTTCTTATGATCGCCTGAGCGCCAGATCGATCCTTCGCCAGATCGAACGCGTCTACTTTTCCGTTTTCATCCCGGAACTGAAGTTGAACGCCTTTGCCTGATTTGTCTTTGGCCATACTGACGATCAAGCCCTTTTCTTCTCCCTGGGGCAGTTGGAGGGTGATAAACGCCTCTCTGCCGGCTGAGAGTTCGTGTAAGATGAGTTCCCGGGAGGTGGCGTCTCCCATTTCCTTTATTGGAAGGCCTGATAAATTCTTTTCAAGATCAAATTGAGAAACATTCAGTCGAGTTCCGTCTTTAGAGGGTGAGAGCACGGTATTTTGTCCATCTATTTTTTTAAATACCAGGTTGCCGTGAACGAGACTTTGCGCTTCGGCGGCCGTAAATTGTATTTTGTCGGAGACGCGAAACTGCATGGGCAGCGGTTCCTTTTTTCCCGTATAGACGCCGGTGGTTCGGGGGCCGGCGTCAAAACCCGCAAAATAGTAGGTGTCAGAGCCCGGATTCTTTTTGAAATGGAGGAGGTAGTTGGTGTCCGACTTGCTGGTTTCCGGGGTGCGAATGCTGAATTCTTTCGGACTGTAAACCATACGGTCTATCATAGGGCCTTCCAGTTGGTTGTTAAATCCATATTCTTTCAAGGTTTCTTGTAAGTTGGCGGCGTTGATATTGCGGGTAATTTCCTTCCCATACTCTTTCATGGACCTGTTGAAGCCGTTGTAATACGTGTTCCGTCCACGGACCAAGTTGACAAGCCATCTGAGCGGCTTGGCGTACAACAGGACTCGAAGAAAAGCCGGGTTTTGTTTAACCCGTATTTTCCGAATTTCGTGCCGGACATATTTGAGGCCTTTTTTTTCCAGCCTATTGAGGTCTTTATATTTTCGAAATCCTTCAAGAACTCCTTCTAAATGCCGGCGTCTGAGTTCAAGGGCTTGGGGATCGGTGTTTTTGTAACCCGGATTATTTACGCCAAACAAGGCTTCATCTTTTACGTGTAGCGCGACGGCATCTAACACTCGATTGGGAAGACCATCTGTAATAGCTGTCTGTGGCATGGTTTAGCGTTTAAAGTTTGCGTGCTTTCAGCAAGGTTTTGTTCTTGACGAATAGGGTGAGTGACCTGCCCCCGTTTTTTTCGTAAGCTTCTATGATAAATTGTTTTCCACCAGCGAGGGTGAAGGCAGGGACGGCGATGATATGGGTGATGACTGAATCGCCGGGAATGGACATGTTCGAGTCTTCATATACTGGGAGTATCTCTTTTTCTTGGACTGAGGTACGTTTGGCTTTGAGGCGGTCGCGAATGTAAAGTCGGAGAAAGTCCATATTGTAGTCCAGGTTGGAGTGGTTGGCGATCCGGAAGCGGAACAGCATCAAAGGGCCGGCCATCGATACCCGGTCCAGGCGGATGGACATTTTGTTGCGGCTGTCAGCGGGTCCTTGATGGGAGGCCGGCAGATTTTTGAGGCGTTCGACGTACGTCTGCATTTCACTGGTGTTGACAGGTTCTTGTGACAATAGAACGACCGGTTGGGTGACAGTCGGCGAAGACTGGTCCAGCATGGTCAGGTTATGGGTGGAGGCCAAGCTATCTGTGTAGACGATGTCGAAGGCGAATATTTTTCCGTCGCCCGTGAAAACGTGGAGGTTGGTGATGGGGAAGTTTTTTCGGGCGGCTTTGAGTTTTAGGACATTTTCTACGCCGGGTTGTTTCTGGGCGATGATATCGCGATCTCCTCGGTCTACCGGCTTTACGGGGGCGGCGAATACCAGGACGGTGGTTGTATTGTATCCGATGCGTAGTAGATAATGTGGGATCAGCGTGCTGGGAGGAAGGGGGATACCTGGTTGCTGGGCGTGGAGGTTGGAGAGGGATACGACAAGCGCGAACAAGGAGCAGAAAATAGAGGATTTCATAATAATTGTTTTTGTGGTGGTGAAGAAGGTCGTTTAGTGTTGCGGGCTGGTCGGTTTCAGGATGGCGAGGTGGTCGGCTTTGAGGGTGGCTTTGACAACGGCGATCTTGCGGCTGAGCAGGTTGCGGGCGGTTTCTATACTGGCGGCCGCTGCCTGTGCTCCGAGGGAGGGGTCGAGAGTGCCGATGCTGACGCCGCCGACGCCTTGGCTCATGTTCTGCTTCACAATGTCGCGCGTGATCATTCCGGGGACATACAATCCTTCGAGGCCGTCGACGCCATCATATACTTTGAGGGCGATGGGATAGATATGGCCGTCGTAGATAGCATTCGTTAGGTCGATGGCCACGCGTTCGCCGATAATGGTTGCCGGACCGTAGATAAAGGCGTTGGTTGGAATCTTTTGTCCGGCGACATAGATGGGCTGGATGAGGCGCAATTTGACTGTGGAGCCGGTCTGAATGAGTTGATCTGCGTGGACGACTGCCAGGATGCTGGGTGATGTAGGCGCGGCGGTGCTTGAGTCGGGGTCGTCGGCGAGGCCGAAAAATCCGTTTTGGGTGTCGAAAAGGGCAGGTTGGGCATTGCTGTCCGGAGTGGTGACCGGGATGACGTCAACCGGCAGGGGATGATTCAGGGCGACTACTGGACTTGCCGGGTGATGCAAACGGGTGGGATCTTGCAGGTCTTTAATTTGTTCGAGAACTTGTTTGACCTGTGCCAGTTGAGGGCTGGTGGCCGTGTCTGCGCGTTGAATTACCTGCATAAGTTTTTCCAACTTGGCCACTTGCGGGGATTGTTCCGCCAGCGGGTCCGACGGTTGCATAAAGGGATTTTTTTGATCAGTTTCCGTTGCGGGAGGGTTCCCTATGGCGCTGTAAATTCGCTGGACCCGTTCGTTGACTTTTCGTTCGTTCTCTTCGGGGGTGGCGGGTAGGCCCGGGGGTGTTCGGTTACCCGTTCCAGGCAGTTGAAAGAGCCCGCCTGTTTTTATGGGTAAACCTGGTGGGGTGAATGGTGCTGTCTCATTTTTAGAATAGGGGTCTTTGACGCGTTCCTCGTTTTGTTTGATCGAGTCTTGTTGGGCCTTCATATAGATTTCCAGCTTATTCTTCTCGCCCTTTGGCACGTTGGGCGATGGGAGTTCGGTATTGAAGGCCGACCCCTGCGCTGTTTTCGGAACTTGTTTTTGGTGGGGATGAATCAGCAGGACCAAGATGGCGCTGACGATGGCGACCGGTACTAGGAAAAGACCTGCGGCGACGAGGAGGCGTTTCTTTTTGGTGATGGGAGATGACTGTGGCATGGGTATAAGTTATTGATTGATGGAATCACGATGCGGAACGGTGACGGGGGCTGTATGCATCCTGTGAGGTACCCGTCGATATAAAAGAGAATCCGGGATGCGTGGGTTCAGGGGGATGTGCATGGCGGGCCTGCTGAGAAAGCCGGGTCTGGTCGTAGTCGGGATAAACAATCCCCGGTATAGTGTATTCATAGCCAGGACCCCGGCCACGATGCAAAAGAGGGTGATCAGGCCTTTTTTGGCCCGGAGGGACATTTTTTGTTCATAGCGGCTTAGTTTGTTGGACAGTCTTTGCAAGAGGAGATGAAGAAGCTGTCTTACCGCTTTGGTCGCTGCGGGGTCGGGGGCTGGCTTAAGCTTTTTTCTGAAGGGGAACATATTGTCCGGTAATGGGAGGTTGAAGAATAAGTGTGCGGCAGAGTGGTATAGGATATTTTGGGCAGTTGGACCAGAGCTGGCTATCTTTTTTCAACCGTAAGATCTTTGTTGTCAGATACTTTCCAGCGTTCGATCAGCATCCCATGGGGGTTCTTCGTGCTGACCGCGTTCAGGATTCGCAGATATCCTTCAGTGACCAGGGATCTTGTCAGGATGCTAGTAGGCCGGGCGATGCGTAGTTTGCCAAAGTATTTAAAATAATAGGGTTTGTGGGTGAGGTCTACAGCAATGCTGTCGTATTCTTCTACCTCCTGGCTGACGTTGTTTGAGATGATTCGGGAATAGTAGCCGGATTCTTCGAGGTTTTTGTATTCCTGGAAGGCACTGCTGTCCGCGAGGTACATGGCTGCCGTGAGGTGGCGCCGGTTAATTTCTTCGTCTGGTTGCAAGGAGTAGAAATAGTAGTGAAACATTTTGACGTGATCACGTATTTCTACGGCGAGGCTATCGCGGCGTTCAACGGCTTGGGCTTCGAGTAGTTTGCCATCGGCCAGAACATATACACGCTGCTGTCCTTGTTGCAAAGCCGTGGTACAACGGTGAACGGTATAGAGGCAGATCGTGACGGTTGCCAGTAGAAAGGCGATCGCGAAAATCCGGATGAATTGAAAGGCGGTGTCGATATTTTTGAATTGCTGGAACATGGAGAGGATATTTAGGCAGGTGATGGGGGACTATCCAGATATTTTATCGCGGTTGTATTGGTAGGGGTCGTAGGGCTGGCCTTTCGAATTGGTTTCGAAGACATCGCCACCACCCATTCCCCCCCCGCCGCCACCGGACATTCCACCAGCCATGGCTGCTCCTCCGCTTCCACCGGTAGCGGCGGTCACCGCGGCGCCTGCTGCCATGTTGGCAAGGCCAGTGATTTTTTGATTCAGAGGGTTTGGAAGATGAGAGTGAACGATGTAGTTGGCGAGACTTGGGACCGTCGTATAAGCAACTACGCCGATGATGAGAAAGATGAGGTAGGCAATATCGGTGGGTGAAAATTGACTGATCTCACCTGATTTGGCGCGGGCCAGGTCTATGTTCAACATGTTATACTGTATCTGGGAGAGGATTGCAGCCAGTAAATTGCTGATAGGCAGCCATAGATAAATATTGATGTATTTGCCGAGCCAGTGGGTAAGGGAAGTCTGAAAGCCATCGTAGCAAGAGAAGGCAAAGGCAAACGGCCCAAGTATTGCCAAGACAATTAAATGGAACACGCGCACCGTATCAATGCATAAAGAAGCGGCAAAATACAGGACTTGCAGGACTATGGAAAGCAGGAAGCGAAAGATAAACCGCAGGGATGCTTCCATGCCGCCTGCCAGAAACTTGAAACCGCTACCAATGGCGTCCCAAAGGCTTCCTCCATTACCGGACGTGGTGGCGTCGGGTTGGGTATATCTATCCCAGCCCTGATGGCTTCCCTGTGGATTGGGAGTCAACATAACGGCGGTACTGTCCACAATGTTATGTGCTTCGACTTCCAGCAAAGTATTGACATCTTCGTTTGACCTGTCTACCATGGCGGCGGTAGCCGTAACGGTTGGGGATAAAATTCCGTTGATTACAGCCAACACCTTGGGAAACATTCCGATCAAAAGAACCATGACGAAGGGTCTGAATAATGGATAAAAGTCGATGGGTTCGGCACGGGCCAGGTGTTTCCAGACACGGGCACCGATATAAAAAATGGTGCCCAAGCCAGCGACTGCTTGACAAACTTCAATGACATTGGCGCAGAGGGGGATCATTTGGTTATAGACGTCATCCAAAACAGTATGGAGTTGATTGATGCCGGTGCTGACTTGTGCCCGGGCGAGGCCCGGTAAAAAGAGCAGAAAAAAGAGAGATAGCAGGGAAAGTAATTTGCGGTACATAGAGGATATTTTAATTGCCAAGCAGTGATTGAACTTTGTTGATATCTTGGAGATTGTGCTGTCGCTGCGCGCCCAGGACCGCCGTCTGACCGTTGAACATGCGCAAAAAATTTAGTTTGTCCTGCATGTCTGAGTAGATGTGGTCGATGCTGTTAAGGCGCTCAGCGTCATTTGCCCTGAGTTTGCTGTCGGTCAACACCATCACCAGTTCGTCGAGGTTGTCAAGTGACTTATTGAAAAGGTTGCCGTAGACCGTTGACAGGTAGTTGAGTTCGGTGGCCGAGAACTGGCCACTGCCAGTGAAAGTTTTGAGTGCATTTTTGTATTCGGTGACGAGGGTGGCCTGGGTCGCGATGATGTCGGCAACGCGAACATAGTTTTTGACGGCGGGACTGACCTGCAGTAAGCCATTTAAATATGCGGAGTGAAGGTTGAAATTGCCCTCTGCGAGACTTTTGATGGTGTTATAGCCTCCAGTCAGGATTTTGTATCCCTTGTACATCTCGGTCAGGATGCTTTTCATTTGGGCGAGTTTTTCAATATCAAGGGCAAGCTGTTCGAGTTCCTGCACCTGGGCATGGCTTCTTGTGGGAATAGCGAAGGCGAGGATGCTGACGAGCAGCACTATCCCTAATGATTTCATGGGAGGATTAATTGTTGAAGTTTTTGAATATTTGTTCTCTGCTGCGTGCGCAGGCTGCTTTCAGTCATCACCCGATTCGAAAAGGAGCGCAGGAAGTTGTATTTTTCTAACACTTCGTTAAAGAGGTGGTCGATGCGGGACATGCGGTCATCGTCTGTCATTTGCCAGTTTCCGTCTGATAATAGACCGGAGAGTTCGTCAATGTCTTTTGCCGTCAGGTTGGTGAGATTCGTGTAGACTGCGGCGAGGTATTTGAGGTCAGTGGCGGAAAAATTGCCGGAGGCCGTGGCCTGCTGTATGCTTGTTTTACAGCCGACTAACAGTTGAACCTGCATGGCGATGATGTCGGCCACTTTCCCCCAATTTTTGATGGCAGGGTTGACATCTTTCAGGGTGGTAAAAAAAAGGCTATGCAGATCGAAGTCCCCTTTTTTGATGTTTCCGATTGTCGTGAGTCCCTTTTGGACGATGGAGTACCCTTCTTTTACCTCCTTCAGGTATAATTCCAGTTTGGCAAGCTGTTCGGTCATCGTGGTGATCAGATCCTGCGCCCCGGCATTTCCAACGGGTAAACATATTGCGAATACAAGGAGGCACAAAAAGAAGCCGGCCCTGAGTTTCGAGAAAATTTTTTTATTCATACGCGGAGGGAATTTTGGGCGGCGGGTACGCTGGTGAGTTGGTGATAGAGTTGACGGGCTTCGTTCAGTCGGTGGGCAGTTAGTTTGGCATATAACTCGCGGAAGTCTGGTAGACGTTCTGTTTCAAAAAGGAACACCTTTTCCGATTCGGATTTCCTTTTGTCCCCGATGTCCACCGGATTGAGGAAGGCGGTGATTTCCCGTAAACGAATGGTATCGTCCTGACGGTTATAGTCCATGTTGAACGTTAACCGAATCCGGTCTTGTTCGTTGTACGTGAATATCGGGAGGGTCATGGTGAAATTTTTTGGTCCCTTTGCGTTCGACGATCGAGCCGCCATAAGTTTTTGCGCATACCGGAAACGTTCTTCCAACCAACCCGGCTGGTCCCGAAAGCCGAGAATTTGATCGGTGTAGTTTCTATCCTTGCAGAGATCAATGATTTCCTGGAGGGGGAGATAAGGATTGTTCATAACTTTTGTATGAAAGTCGCCGAGATGGTCGCGTGTTTCTTCCGTCAGGACCGCCTTTTCAGCGGCGTGGCAGGTGTTTTTTTCAAGACGTCACTGACGGATTTATAGAACTGTAGCCTTTCCTTCAGCAACTTGATCAACGCTCTGGCAGTGATGAGTTTAGCGAAGGTTTTTTCCTCTTTGACGGGTTCGGTGATCTCAACGTCGAATATGGAGGCGCATAGAGAAAGCAGGGTGAGTTTTTTGCTTTCCCCATGGTACCGGTAGGTAAAATCGAGTAAAGCGGGGAACTGGCCGTTTTCAAATTCAGCGGACATGCGGTGGGTAAATACCTGACTTATGGGTGAACACGGGCTACTTCCTTCCAATTCAAGCAGCGTAGCTCGAAGGGTGCTGAGGAAAAATGCCGGTTGATCAGGTACGTATAGGTTGTGGCTTGTATAGCCACAACTGCGAAGCAAATTTTTTTGGGCGCTGATGAGCTCATCGATGTGTTTCATGGTAAGGTTGTATCCGTTGTTAGCGACGCATTTTCCTGGACTTGACCGGGGCCTTTTTTTGCGCCTGTACTTTTTCGAGGAGTTCTTTTTCGCGCATCGCAAATAATTCTTTGAAAACGGTTCCTGCGGCCGGCAGATCCTTGGAGGGGTGAAGAACGATGGGATACGTTTTTTCGAATTCGTCATTCATCGTGGCTTTAAGTGCCGTCAGTTTTAGTTCAATTCCCGCCGGATCGTAGGCATAGGAGAATTCAAACTGGACTTTGTCCTTTTTTGTTTTTGATCCGTCTTTATTTTGGAGCGAAAAAAAACCGGCTATTTCCAATTGGAAACGCCGTATTTGGTAAACCTCGACGTCCGTTATATAGGCTTGGTTAAAATCGGCATGGAGTTGTTTGAATAATAGCCCGTGTTCCGACCAGGAATCGATCATTTTCTCCGAATAGTTTTTCGAAAACAGTGTGTCCCGATGTTCTTCATATATTTTGGTGAAGAGGGTTTTCTGTACATATTTTTTTGTCGTCTCCATGTTCGCTTATTTATTGGTTTGTAATACCATAAAGACTTTTAACAGCATTGATTTCTTGAAGGGTTTTGGATCGTTGCAAGCTGATCTGGGCGTTTTGGTTGTTGAAATTTCGGAGGTCACCGGTATCCCGCTCGATGTCCGTAGAGGCTTGTTTTATGATCTTCAGGCGGGCGGCGTCCGTCATTTGTAATGAAAAGTTTGTCAGGACAAGAACGATCTGGTCAAGGCTTTTGACGCTCTCAGCAATAATCCCCGAGTAAACGTTTCCCATGTAGGTTACTTCAGACGCCGAAAAGTGGTTATCTTTTTTGATCAAGGTAAAGGCTTGTTTGTATTCGGCCACAAGTTGGCTCTGTTGGGCGATGATGCCGGTTATCTCTTGGAAGTAAGTAATGGCCGTCTTCACTTTCTTCAGTTCATCAAAATATTCAGAGTAGATGTCTTTGGTCTGTTTTTCCCAGTCACCGATCTCCCCGAGATTCAACTGCGATAGATCGTTTTCAATGGCCTTCTGTGCGTTTTGGAGGTCCAATGTGTAATTCTGGACTTGTTGTACAGCTACATCGGCCGCCTTGATCGCAGCGATCAGCGCTTGTTGAATCAAGTCGATAAGTTGGGCCTGGCTTCGCATCGTTGGTGCGGCGGACAAGCAACCGGTAAAAAGAAGCAAACCGAGTATGCGTTTCATAAAAGGGAATTGACAATTGAAAAAAGGGGTAATTAATTACTCGATACGGTTGTACGCAATGCCGAGCAAACTGATCTGTTGTTTAGCGGGAATACATTGCAAGTCGATGTTTTTATTGATGCCGCTTAATGCCTGGCTAACGTCATCATAGAGGCCGAACCATTCCATGTGCTCGTGTTCTATGGGTTGGTCGCTATTCATGTTATTTTTTTGAAAGGCAGTATTGCGGGATACGTGAAACCTGTTTTGTTGACCGGAGACTTGGGCAATAACGATTGTATCCCAGACGGCGTAAAAGTCTCCTTCTTCCGAGGTGGTGTATTTCCCTGGAATAAATGGATTGTCAGGCGGGAAAGACAGTTTACCGGAGGTAGGGAGGTTCGGGGAAGGATTGTTGACTTTGGCATTGCTGCTGCTACAACCGGGGACAACAAAGAAAAGGGCGGCGACGATGACGATTAACATTCTCATATTAGTGCTATTTAGTGGTGAATTGTTTATGCGGCTTTGTTTCGCATTTCCTGGGCTAGCATTGCGATGCCGCGGCGAAGACTGCCATATTTTTTAGCGTAAGCCTGGACGAGCATTTTTTCTTTTTCTTCGGTCGTATAGGTGTAGTATTCTTCGGGGCTGACTTCCGTCCGATAAACTTTGCTTTGCTGGCCGCCGAGGCTGATGAATACTTCCTTGTACTTCAGTTTGGGATCATTTGCCCGGTTGATGGAAAGGACCATGGCTTTTTCTTTATCGGTCAGGCCGAGCATTTCTTGGATGGCGTCAAATTTGTTTTGATATTTGGATTGATCCAGTAATATTTTACAGTCGGAGTTGTTAATGATTGCCTGCTTGACAATTGGAGAGGATATAATGTCTTCCACTTCTTGTGTCACCACGATGGCCTCTCCGTAGAATTTCCGAACGGTCTTGAACAGATATTTGATGTATTCTGCCAAGCCATTGCGCATGAGAGCTTTCCATGCTTCTTCAAATAAGATGACCTTTCGTACTCCCTTCAGCTTGCGCATTTTGTTGATAAAAATCTCTGCGATGATGATGGCCGTGCAGCCAAATAAAATTGGATGATCTTTAATATTATCCAACTCAAAGACCACCAGCGGCTGCGATAGGAGATCCAAATTTTCACGAGCGTTGAGCAGATAGTCATACTCCCCTCCTGCGTAATAAGGTCGAAGGACGTACAAGAAATTATCGATATCGAAGTCTTTCTCTTTAATACCTTGCTCCCGAAGATTTGGCAGAAAAATGTCTTTCAGGTAATCGTAGAAGGAGTTGAAGCAGGGAAAGATGTTCTCGTTTTGGTTCAGGAATTCGAAGTAAGTCTGCAGGGCATTAGAGAGCGACACATATTCGGATCTGCTGAAAGATTCGTCATCCCTTTTCCAGAGGCTCAGTAGGAGTGTCTTGATAGATTCTTTCTTTTCTGTATCGAGGACATCGTTTCCGAGGTAAAATGGATTAAACTTGATCGGGTTTTGTTCGGTGTAGGTAAAGTAGTATCCGCCGAGTAAATCACAAATACCTTTATAACTATGCCCAACATCCACGATGACGACATGCGACCCCTGTTCCACATAAGTGCGCATGATCAAATTCATGAGGTACGATTTTCCGCTGCCCGACCCACCTAGAATAAATTTGTTTCTATTTTGGCATATTCCAAGCTTTACCGGCAAATCACTGATATCCAAGTGGATGGGTAGGCCATGTATCCTATCCGCCAGTCGAATTCCTACGGGGGAAATGCTGCTGCGATAGTTGGTTTCGAGGTTGAGGAAGCAAGAAGCTTGTTCAGCGAACGTGTTGAAAGTTTCCGGAAGGGGGAGTTCGCCAGCGTTACCAGGCATGCCGGCCCAGAAGAGTTGGGCCGCGCAGGTGGTTTCCTGTTTGGCGCGGGCGTCGATCTGTGACAGGGCGGCGGATACGGAATTGCGGATATCGGAGGATTTGGCCGGGTCTGAGGACCAGGTTAGTAGGTTGAAGTGGGCTTTGATTGGAAGCCGTTGCAACGAAAAGGCTTCGTTGAGGTAGTTGTTAGTGGCGTCTTTGCTAATTCCGTTTTCTCGCGAATACGACGATAGGCTTTGCAGACGGAGTCGTTTTGCCTCCATTTTTTTGATGGTTTCCTGGCTATCTTCTATAAGGATATATTGGTTGTAAATATGGTTACAGGGAAGCATTTGACCGAGCGGCGCCACAAATCCTACGCTGAATTTTGTTCTGTCCGTGGAGTATTTGTCATAGTTTACGCGAGGGCCGCATACGCTCGGCATATTTTCGGTGTCGGCGAGGCTAAAGATCTGACAGTGGAGGTCACCCACCTGGAGGCCCGGGTGCAGGGTGATATCCCTGATTACCGGGCGCTCTTGGGGGTGAAGGAGGAAGCAATACCGTTCCAATAGGCCGGGTTGCTCCGCCGTGGAGGCCAGTTCATGGCCGGCAAGCCGCCGGAGTTGGACATATCCCGCGTCCTGAAGGACCTGGGCGAATTGTCCACATTTCTGAAGAAACTGGTCTTTGATCTTAGGATTCAGGGTTTGAAGGGGCGCTAGGGATGATCGGGTGAGACTGGATAGAAAAGCTGTCGATGTTTTCCCTTCGGATGGTTTCTGGGTGAGGTATAGGTAGCATTTATGGTCGAGATATGGTCGTTCATTGAAAAAACGTTCGCTGCTACGTGATAAAAAGGATTGGTCCTCTTTGGAAAAGTCGGCCTCGTAGCGGCATTCAGTATACCAATCCTGTTTGTGCAATACTGCATGGGTAGGAAGTAACCGGATGGCCTTCAACCAGGCTTGGTGAAGGGATTCGTAGTCCTGCAACCCGAGTGTGAAGATTTCTGGAAGAGTGACTTCGAAGGCGACCGTGATATCGCCGGTGCGAGAAAGGATGCAATCCTGCTCAACGCGATAAATTGGCATGACTTGTTCCAAGTGTTTATTTTTTGGCATCGTGTTCAGGGTTAAGTGTAATAAAGGGTTGGCGAGACCTGCTGCGGATGGCCTTGGGGAGTTTAGAGGCGGCCATCCGCTTGAGCAGGCCAGTTTCTCCGTATCTACGGCTGAGGTGTTGGATGGCCATCACAAAACCGATTCCCAGTGGGACTACAATGCCCAGACAAAACAGGAGTTTTAGGTGACACATGTAAAGGATCGCAAAAAGCAGGAGGAGGATAACCATACCGACCGCCAGGTATATAATGTACTGTGCCTTAATCCCTTTGAACTCAATGGATTTGTTGATTCCTTTGTTGATCTCGTAGACGGTTGCCATGACTGGTTACTTTTTAATGGATTGTTCCTTGGATGACGAACCTCAATCCCGCGGCCATTTCGAAATTGAATTGTTGAAAGTCATTGAGATCTTCTGCGAGCTCCGGAAGCACGTACGGTTATTGGATAGTCCAGACGCATCAAGATGAACATCAGTCTCGCGGATTTTAACAGCGGGCGATTTGATTTTTTCCATCAGTTCGGTGGCATCACTGTTCTTTTAGAGTAGATGATCGGGAATGGTTGGCGAGGTTCAGGGTCACTTTTTGAGACTGTTGGTTCAACTTTCTGTTTGTTGAAAAGGGGCCAGATCCGTTGAAGGATGCTTCGCGCCCGATCGATGTCGTAGTCGTTCCTTGGTTCGAAGCCAAATTTTGCAGCCTGTAAGTCGATCTCGGCAGGATTTCGGAGGCGGATTTTTACGACATTGGGATTCAAGAGACTTTCCTGAAGAGTACCCCGGCATTCTTTTTTGGACATCTTATCCAGGAGCAGCGTCGTGCGACCGTCCGGACGATCAGGCTTGGAGAACGGGATGGAGTTTTGCGGGTCGCTTTTCTGGGTAGTACGCCTTTGGTCCCAGTCCACAAAAAAGGGTGTTTCCAGAATGTTGAGACTCGGTAGTTGATTTTCCAAAGCGATTCGATTAAGAAACCCCGAAGAATGATTTTAAGAGGGCGGCTACGACGACGAGGAATATACAGGCGCCGAACCAGGACGCCGCAAGTTTATTGGTCTGCTGGTCTCCATGTGACCAGGCATTATAAACTTTGATAGCGCCTACGAGTCCTACGATCGCTCCGATGCTATAGAGCAGCGTGACACCATAATCGAAGTAGCTGCCGACAAGCGTATTGGCCTGTTGCAGGCCGGCGATGCCGTTGCCGGCTTGGGCGCTGGCGCTTTTGGAAAGGATTGACAGGATCATGACGGAGAGGGTGATGGCGACGGGTTTCCGAAGCTGGGGGGCTGGGTGTAGGGGATTCTTTTTCATTATGATTTTCTTTTTTGTGGGGAAGCGCAGGAGGGCAAGAAGAGGCCGGTTCCCAGGTTGGAGGGAAGTGTGAGAGTGGGCAACCGGCCTCGGTTGCGGCAGTAAATAGTGAGGTATGGACAGACGGGCGTCTGTATCAGGGCTGTGGATTAGGCTGCCTGAGCATCGGCGTACCAGAGGGCAGTAAGGTCTTCTTCTGAGAGGGTAAGGTCGCAATCACGTTCGACGGTCACCACGATGAAGTTGTTGATTGCATCGTAATATTCAGTTTCGAGGAAGAGGCGATACCGGCTTACGATCGCCCGGATTTTGGTGAAGACCTCTTCAGGATTGGCGGGATGGGAAGCGATGTTGTTGACGACATATTGAATTTCCTCGACGACCCGCTCCGCTTCTTTCAGCAGGGTCGTTCCGCCTTCGTCGTCTGTCATTTCCAAAAAGCTTTCGTCGGTGTCGTATTCGTAAAAGGCCGCCTGTTCTGCAGGGTGATCGGCAGGCTTGTCGATCAAGGGTGGAAAATGGTCATGCCTTGACGGGTTTCCCGCGGTGGCGGACGATGAGCCGGCGGTATTGACAAGCGCATGGCCCGCCAGTTTTCCTACGTTGAAGTTTTTTTTGAAGTAGGTGAAGCCGAGAATCAATAAATACAGCAGCAGGGCGCCGACGAGGCCGAAGACTAAGGCGGGGGCAGAAAAATTATAAAACATAACGTTTCATTTTTGTGGTGATAAATATTTGTTCGTTCCTTGTACTGCAAATATGCTATTGGAAAAAGGCCATCTATCAGAGTGAGATTTGACTTCGGGTGGAAAATCTTGAATTTTTTTTTACACGTCGTTGTATGTGGCAAGTGATGAGCAATCGATGATTCTATAAAGACTATAAAATTGTCCGCGTGAACAAGTTATTATCATGCAAAGACGCGAAATCAAGGAATCCGTTAAAAAGAGAAGGCGGAACCTTCTCGGGTGAGTGTGGTTCCGCCTTTTGTTTGGGTGGGATAGTGAGAGGAGCTGAGGGGGCAGGAATGAGGTGTTTTGATTAATTCGATCTATTTATCCGACATGCCGGTCTTCAATATTTTGGATATATAACAAGTAGGCGTTTTTGGCTGAATCCTGGAATACGGTGTAACCGCTATGTCTATAAAGAATTTCTTGCATGGACCTAGCGTGGTTTCCCATCTTGCTGTGAAAGGCGATTTCAAGGCAATCGACTATGTCTTTCAAAGAGGCTTTTCCGTTGTTGAAGACGGCGGCTGCTTTAAGAGTATAAGCGAGTTCCACCAGGTGTACTCTGGGTGCTGTCCATGTCAGTCGGGGGGCATTGCCGGCGCTGTGGCCGGGAAAGAGGAGATCGTCAAGCACTTCTAGGAGGTGTTTTTTCAGGAAGTCGGCAGCTATTAGTTGACCAACGGCATGATCATAGCAAACCTGTAAGGAACCGTCGGGTGGCGGTTCCAGTCCGATTAAAGCGATGGTAGTGTCGGCACCCGGCCGGAAGAACAGTCTGTCATCAAGGTAGGTTGCACCACTTTCGAGGTATTGATGAATGAACCGGTGGTTTTCATAGACAACAGCCAGCTTTTCCAGTTCTTGGGTATAGAATTGTTCCAAACCAGCAGGAGTAGCTGGGGGTCTTTTTCTTTCGATGGTAAGTAGTCGGCTGTGCAGCACAATGCGGCTGATGAAGATGGGCTTAACTGATTTGTAGAATAATACCTCCTCCCCTTTCAGGAACTTATATGTTTCCATGGTAAGGTGGAGCTGCCGGTAGATATCTGTAGCGCATTGCAAGGATCGGGTGGCGCGTTTTAATACAGTCGTCTCTTCCTTTTGAATGGTCGAGAGTAGGTCTTCGAGTCGGTTTTCAAGCTCAGCCCATGGTTTGGCGACAGGATCTGCAGGAGCTACTGTCAAGGAATTATCGATTGACATACTTTTCTTTTTTGAAGGTTGCTCTCTGGGCAGCATACAAAGTCATCGTAAACTTCTTTGTGCCAGAATTTAGTTAGCTGTAACGATAAGCTTTTTTTGAATTTCATTTTCGTTCAGGAAACAAAAATGCGGAGACTTTGGTGGCCAAACAAATAAATACCCTATTAGGTAATATAGTAGGTATAGGATTTATTTATAAAACCCTTATCCGAATAGCCTTTCAGAGTATACCCAAAACTGCTCGTCAGGATAGAGATTTGTTTTCTCACGCATTTTGAAGGTGTCGATTTTTATAAATGGCTTCGGATCGCTGATCACAGAACTGTTTACATCCTGTTTCTTGCCTTTGAGTATATTGACAGAGACCTGTCTTCAGACGAAAAAACAGGCAGAAGATGATGGTAACAGAAATATGTGAGAAAAGCACTTTATTTGAAGAAGTACGTGATGCAAGACCGTCTAGCGAATGGTCTGCATTTATCGTGGAAGTAGAAAAAAGAATGGATTTAGAAATCGCTAAGTTTACTGAAGCCGCTAAAAACAAAGAAAGCAGCGAGGCTTGGCCTTCAAAACTTGTGGTCTATGCTTTAATTATCTGATGGAAATTCGCTCCCCAGCATAAAGAGGTATAAGCGCTGAAGTTTGCACCATGACATGTCCTTCAGGAATAGTCATCCATACTTAACATGCAGCATGTAAAGGCAGGTTTACAGTCAGCTCTACCTCAACATCGGGAAGATCCGATGCGAAACATATTATAATGTAAGTAGCACCTTGGATATTTTCGATTGATGACACTATATCCGAAAAGAGCTCAGGCAGAAATTTATATATGAACATAACCGAAGTTCTTTGAAAACCGTCAAACGGGAACTACGAAACGGGGACCTTTAAAGAAGCCATACCATCATTGTCGCTTTGTTTTATGACGGCCTGCTGTTTCGCGAAGGACCTGAGCCATTTTCGTGATAAAAGGCGCTGGCTCTTTTTTCCTACTTTGATTGATACGTTTTTTACTATAAATATTTGATATAGGCTTCCGAAACCAAGTGGTCCACATTTCAGCAACTTGTTTTAGATTCGCGTACTCACCGTTGATTTTAATTACTTTCATCTCTGTCCATCCTTCAATGACTTCCATCGCATCGGCCTGGGATCCGACGAATTCATAGACAGCCATGAGGGTGAGTTCAGGAGGCGCGTCAAGCTCCTTTTTCTGATTTTCCAGAAAGGTTTTATAGTCTATCAGTGCTTTCAGGTTGGGAGAGTTAAATGCCAATTGGAGCTGCTGGGCGGCTGCTACCGTCTGCGACTTGTTTTTTTTAGCTTTGGCGGGGGGGCTTAGAGGGTTTGCGTAGGGAATTTCTTGGGGCTCTAAGGAGGAATACTGGGTGTAGTGGAGGTGGGACTTTAGGGATTTGGTAACCTGGTCTAATTCTTGTACGACGAAATCGCCGTAGATATCCCGGCCATAAACAGATTTTACGTCGAGCGCCCGGCAGACCTTTCCCAGATATTGGTAGGCGCTGGCAAATAGCGGGAAGAGGGTATCATAGTACAGATATTGGTCTTCGTCCGATCTGAAAGGTAGTTTAGTCGGAAATTTTTTAAGTTCCTCAAATCCTTCTTCGGCCAGTGAAAAAGCAGTGTTGGCGATAATGGAGTCAGACGGAGCGCTACGGTGTTTGGAAAGGTTTGTCAGTAATTCCACTTGCAACTGATTTATTTTTGTAGTCATAGTTTGAAGGTTGTTTATTAAAATTACATCTCCATATAAAGAAATACAATAAGTAAAGAGACGTAATTTTATACGTAAATGAGCTTAGTTGTAGTTGCTTTGAATTATTCAATATCAGAGCACAGACAAAATTAGAGAAAGACTATGAGTAAGGACCATCCAAGAGATAGAATTCGAAGAGACGGGTAGGCATCTCAGGCAAGAGAGGTGAGGATAGGCGATAGTTATGGGGAATGCCTACGTTCCTACTAATAGGGTGTTAAAGCCTTATTAAGAAGATCAATAGAATTCACGCGATAAGTTTATTAATCAATTCTATTTTGTTGGAAACCCTTACTTTTTCAAACATATTTTGAACATGTGTAGTTACCGTTCGTTTGGAAATAGATAAGGAATCTCCAATTTCTTTATATGTTTCTCCATCACGGATAAGTTTTGCAATAGATTTTTCCCTACTTGTCAAATCATATATTTGGCAATTCCGTTCAAATTTATCCTCGTTGTACGCGCTAGACCCGTTTCTTTGATCTATATCCAAGGTATTTAGCGCTTTTACTGCATTTTGAAGAAAAATCCGTTTTTGATTATTAACATTCACTAATATGGAATTTATTTTCTTCAACAACTCCGGGAGTGAAAAGGGTTTTGCAATAAAATCAATAGCTCCCAAATCCAAACCATTTAACCTTTCGTCTTTACCCGATATTGCGGACAAAAACAGAAAAGGAATATGATTGAATTCTGTATCCTGCGCAATTTTTTCCGCGAAAGTATAGCCATCCATGTTGTCCATCAAAATGTCCGAAATAATCAAGTCGGGAACGAATTGCCTGCGGACCAGTTTTTCAATAGCGTCGTTGCCATTAAAGGCCGGATATACGTTGAACTTTTCCTTTAATTTTAGGAACAAAAAGTGAACCATCAAAAAATTATCCTCCACAACTAATATCGTTTGTTTTGTTTTATCGTGATCATTCTCAAATGAATACGAAAAGTCAATCTCAGGAAGTGTAAATTCTTGCACATTTGGATTAGCTATAAATTCACCTGGCTGCAAATCATGCATTTTAAAAACAACAGCTATTTTAGTACCAGTTGTTTTAGCCGGATCGCTTTGAATTAAAATCTCTCCATCTAAACTATCCACCACTTTTTTAACAATTGGCAAACCAAGTCCAAGGCCCTGACTATTTTTTTTTGCATGATAAATTTGAAAATAGGGTTCTAAAATTTTTTCATGAAGTGATGGTGGAATTCCAATTCCGTTATCAGTAACTGAAAATTCAATAGTCTGGTTTACCCTTTTTAATAGAACCTGTATATGTTGGCCTTCCAAGGAATATTTAATTGAATTTTCCAGCAAATTATTGACAACCCGATTTATCGAAAGTGGATCAGCTTTGATGAATATATTAGGTTCGATATTGCTTTCAATTTTAATTCTTTTCTTTGCCGCATAATTTCGGAAAAGCATTAAATTGTCTCCTAATATTTCACTAAATGGAGCAATCTGGTCATGCCTATATACGCTTAAACCTTTTTCAAATTTTTCTATGTCCAATAAATTATTAATGTCAATTGTTAATTTGTCGATACTTTTCCTTACTATAATGAGGTCATCCGAACCGCGTCTTTTAATTGAATATTCGTCCAGGTAATTTTTTATCAGGGTTATCGGTGTTTTTGTTTCATGTGCCAAATTGATTAACGTGTTCGCTTTTTGGTCTGTACTAATCTTCAATTCATTTGTTCGCTTTTCGACTTCTTGTTGTAGGGTACTATTCCAGTTCAACAGTCTTACTTCTGATTCAATTAACCGTTCATGTTCCTTCCGGGATTGTGCAATATGATTCTTCAAATGCAGACCCAATAAGAGCAAGAAACCGGTATTGGTAACAGAGACCTCAACTCCTTGCCCTAAATTCAAAAATATTATTATTGGAAGACCAATCCAAGGCGTTAAGCTCAGTAACAAGCCTGTAAATTCCTCTTTAGCCTGATAGGTGTTTAGGTTTCCGTCGTACTTAAATTTTAAAGCTTTCACCAAAGAAATGATTACCCAAATGGCATATATCACGGGAATTAGTAAAATGTCATTGGCTTTTTCTAAGTCATGTGTTTTGCCATATATAATTGAAAACAGGATGAAAGGGAGTAGCAGAAACAGAGATACTCCATGGTAGATGTGAAAACGCATTTTCTTCAGATCAAAAGCTCGATAGACATAGTATGGAAAGTAAGACGGGGTGATGAAACCGGTCGCATAAGCGATTACTTCCTGTAGGAACAGGGACCCCGGCAGGTTAGGATCCGGTAATAACCCTCCTGTAATATTGTAAATAAGCAGCAATAAAACCAGCCAGATATTCAATACGGCATTTTTGTCATCCGGGCGTGCCAATTTATAGATTAAAAGATAAAATAGGATTACCGCCTCTATACAAACAAAAATAAATGTAATGATATACATTTGGGTTCCGAGGAATAGCATAAGATAAACATATTAAGGCACTCTTTTCAAACAATATAACTTATAGCCGAAGTCGAGTTCACTGTAAATATTGAATCCGAAGTTTTCATACCACGGAATATTTTTGATTGTCGAGGTTTCCAAATATATTGCCCTCTTTAGTAATTCACTTTTTTTAATAAGTTGCTTCAATAAGGCACCACCGATCCCTCTGTTTTGGTCGTCTGGTTGTACGCCGATAAACCATAAGTAATAGATGGTGGCGTCGGTACGCAATTTTTTTATTTTTGCTTCTCTGCTTAAAGCCTTTTTTATATTGAACACGCCAATACAAGACCACGCGAGTTTTGCATCTAGCATAATAGATTTGAGCGAAGTTTTTTTCTTATCCGGCAGAAGAAGTAAGGCGCAGGCATTTTTATCTTCAGACAAATAAACCTCCCCAAACAAGCTGCAATAATCAAATGAATACTCCATAAGTTTCATTAACCTTTGCTCTCTTCTGCTGTCCTGCTGAATGATGTAATTAACGCTTTTGTTGTCGGCAAATGCATTGGTAAGGATATTTATGACAGTGTACTTGTCATTACCTTCAGCTCTATGCAAAGAAGTCTTATACATATTGATATTAATTTAAATATGTTTGCGTTTTTATGGCAGACGATGAGTAGTAGTTGGGTTGTTTCCGGTTAGATGATTGTTGGGGTTGGCAACTACGCAGAAGGGAGAGGGGTGCGTTTTAAAGATACAACCTTTCAATAATACAAAAAATCGGCATTTGCCAAGAAATTTAAGTTTCTTTTCACTCAAACTTGGCGCTAAGGCTAAAGTTTCGGTAGTTTATTTTCACCCAATCAACCAAGCAATGACTGGACAAATAAGTTGTTCTGCCCTACGAAAATAGAGTGTTTTTGGATGGAAAACCGTCATTCAGGGATCGAGATATAAATACCCCTGTTGGCAACCGATTACCAAATTAAATCAGTTTTTTACGAGTTAGTATAATGAACTTTACAATCTCTTTTGACTTTTTATTCTGCTTACCGTGGTTTCTTCAAGACCCATAAAAGTTGCCAAATATTTTTGTGGAATGTGTTTAAGAAGTTCAGGATAACGTTGAAGAATGAATAGATAACGTTCTTTGCCTGGCAGCCTGAGCATATCTGAGACATGTCCCTGGAATTGCCTTTCTCGGGTGGCTATTACATGGCTATGCTTATAAAATTCAGGGAATGCTTCATACAGTTTTCCGAGTTCGGCGAAGGTTGTAGACAATACAATAGAGGGTTTCAATGCCTGTATGTATTCTTCACTGGGAATTTGCTGCTGAAAGCTTTCAATAGAAGTGATCATATCGCCTTCGCATTTGAACCACTTGTTTATCTCCAGCTCTTTGTCTTCATCAGATCTGTTTCTACGTGTATAACATCGGATAATGCCTTTGACTATGAAATATGCTCTTTCATGGATAGTACCAGCATGTTCGATAAATTCACCTCTGGAAAATTCGTAAGGGACCATGATTAGTTTCAGATATTTTTGTAAACTTTCAGACAGTGGCGCCATTTTTAAGAGTATTTCAAGCAGTTTGTCCATAATGAGGTATAGATTAAGTAGGATTAAAAATAAGTAAGCTGTGACGAACAATTGAAGAATCCCAATACGTCTGACAATGATGGTCCCCAAACCTGTAAGGATATTCTTTATTGAAATTTAGTTGAATTTCGTAAAGGACTTAAGTGGATATCCCCCATGCAGTAGGGTGATTAGACCCTAATAAGCGTTTACTTGTATTAAATTATAAGCTTAAATATCTATGGTCAATTTCATATTAGTACTTTTTATAGTGCATAGCGACGTTACCGCATTTATTGAACAAATAAAATGCTGAATATATTTCCTTAAAACCCTCGAAATTTTGCTGCGCATTTCGGAAGAATATAACACGGAGCGGTAGGCACTTTGCCTTATAATCGCTGAGTCGACCGTTTGGATTTATACTCTTCGAACGGGGAGTTAAGCCAGGCGGTAGTATTTTGCCCGGAAAGGAGCCGTTAGGCTAGTTTTAAACTAAGTTCATAGAAAAGATAAAAAATCTGGAGGAGAATCATCTCGTTATCGATCCATACCCGTTAAGCGTCAGAATATGTAGTATCTCTGGTTTTATTAATTATTATAAGGAAATTAGGGTATCTCCTTTTAGTATTGCGGAGTTTCTCCAACTCGGCCATTGTATTTAGGCGTAGCTGAGCTGCCGTATGGTAAAGTATTTGGGGGGCTGGAATTTTCCGATGTGATCCATTTTCAGTAGAGTTAAAGAAATGATTTCTGCAAGCTTGCGGTATATCGTTCTAACGCAATAAAATCAGACAAAATTCGCACGTATCGGTCTGGGTCTGCAGGATCACGAGCGAATAAGTCTTTGTTTTCCTCGATGCATCGCTCCTTTCGAGCAGTTTCTCGCGCCCAGAATCGCTTAAGCTCCTGGATGCTTTCCGTGGGCTGAAACATTGAAACATAATAGTAGAGCTCGTGGTATCGAATTTCGGCTAGGAAAGCAGGTTTTAGCTCTTTATAAAAGGTTATGGTGTCGGCCATTGATGAAAATGGTGGTGCACGCTTCCGAACCAGGCGATCCCAATAACCTGTTGCAACCTGGAAACAGCATTCAATCTCAGAAAGCTTATCCAACGCTTTCAGTCTACAGCGCTGAATATCGGTCAGCATTTCCTGGTAACATTGTTGATAATTACTAAGCATTCTGTGTTGCATTAAAAAAACCGGCCTGAAGTGAACACTTCTACCCGGGCTGACACATGAGAAAATTTTAGTGATAGTTCCTATCTTTGAATAGATAATGATTCAACGGTTTGAATACCGCTGATCGGTTACATAAACCAATTCGGTACTAGTGAAATGGAATCAACCTTTTCCTTTTAGAGAAACTGGATGAAATTTGAAAAAGTTCGATAGCGTTGGAATAAACTGTGTCGGTATAAAAAGAAGGTTACAGCAACAAGAAAACATTTTTTCAACCGGCAAGTTTACAGTTTGAGAATTGAAAAGGATAAATGTAAAGATCGGAATTAAATAGTGGCTTTAATTATTCCAAGCATTTTTTTGTACAAAATCGAAATCTGGGCTGATGAAACACCCTTTTGGTTGGATTAAAAATTGTTACTGGAGCAAAATAGGGTAATTTGCTGATTAATACTTTCTTTCTCCTAGTCCCTATATTAGACAGCACAATGCTTATTCAAAAAAAGGCAAGCGGACGCACCCACTTTGGCTTTCTTGCTATTTTTACATAACTTTATTAATAGCCGCTGTTTGTAGTAATATCTTTTTCAAGGAACAGGTCCAAGTACCAAAACTGATGGCGTCTAATAAGATATAATGAAGGTTTTTTTGAGCTACATTGGCTTGACAATAAATTGCTGTCTTGTTGGTGTTGGTATTTTACCATAAATATATTCACTTTTTAACATGAAAACGAATCCTCTAACGATAGCTATCGCACATGATCATGATTTATTCAGGGAACAGGCCCGCCTTTTTATCAAAGTTATGGGACATACGGTTGTTTTAGAGGCTCGCAATGGTCATGAATTGCTTGACAAACTCGCACGCGTCGACAAACTGCCAGACCTTTGTTTACTAGATGTGAATATGCCGGCGCTGGATGGTGGCGAAACAGCCCGGCAACTGCAACAGCGATTCCCGTCAGTCAGAACCCTGGCTATTTCTCTATTCGGGGAGAAAGAGAAAAGCACGGAGACCCTGACGGGCGGGGCCAAGGCCTTTTCACCCAAAGAAGGTTCGCTGGAAACTTGGCGAAAAATGATAGACGATTATATATCATCCCTCTGATAACTTCCAAAAAACCTTTCCAAAGAGCACCGGTTCGAAGCAAAGCGGTCTCGATCATCGAAGGGATCCTCATCCCAATGGCTATCTATTGAGGTCTGCAATAGGATCCGACAGGCGCAGTGTCGTGTCTAATGGGTAGGCGAGATTGTCAAAATCTTTTCCTACCCTTGTTGGCTGTTTTCTTGATGCATTTTTGTTTGTCAATGAGTTCGAACAATACTTTTGCGTCGATTTCAAAGTATCCGCTAATTAGGAATATATCGTTTACCTTAAATTCGTTTACATTATCAATTATCTTGATTATTCTATTAAAAGGGACACCTGACTGGTCAGCTACCTTCGTCTTCGGAATATGCTCAAAGATTTCTGAAAAAGTGACTACGTTTCCGGTTTCGATTAAAATTTTTACGGTCTTATGCCTTTTGTCTTTCATTATATTCAAAGAACGAAATAAATGCTCAAGCAAAATTAGTATGTTGCTGATTATTAGGTGATAGACTTCTATATTTAAAGTCTCTAACTACGCGTTACAGAGTAAATTACTTCAGTCATTTATATTCCAATTTTGAATAAGGCCTTCTGGCTGCTCTTTGGCGTTGCTGGCAATTACAGATATTACGGTATGCAATTTAGCAGAGCTGAAAGTGCCCTGAGCGGCAAGGCAAGTGAATAGTAGAATTTCATATCCAGAAATACGCCCCTTTTTTTTAGAGGGTGGTGGTATTTTCCTACTCTTTTTTCAATATCCGTAGTAAGGCCAAGAAAAGTTTGGATGAGGAAATACGTCGTACCGAGAAGGGAAAAAAAAATTCGCTGTCGCAGGATTTTGGCCGAATGATTTGAATGCTGCTCTCAAAGTTGTTCTCAAAAAAAAGTGACCGGACGAAATCGTCAAAATTGTGCTCAATCGCTCGCATTTCGGAAAGAAGCCAGCCCATACAGGTAAATATGTAGTAAAATATATTATTAATCTTCTATCAAGCCGATTCACCGCCCATTTCCCACGGTGAAATTGTTTAAATTGTGGCTAAACCTTATCGAATGGAAACCTATTCCTTTTATCTTCAAACGTCCCAGATCAAAGAGCTTGTAACCCTCCTACAGTCTCTAACAGGAACGGCTGTTTTTAAGCAAGAAGCCCCCGCTGAAATCAATACAGATAGACCATGCCCTCGAAATTTTGTCCCGGACATTTTGTTCATCTCTCAAAACATAAACGGTTGGTTGGAGGTAGATCATAATGCACCACGGCCTTTGCCGGAATGGGGAATTTTATTGTCTAAAGAACTCTCTACGCGCTTTGTACAGGTCTATGCTGACAAAGTTAAACAGCACCTTTTAGTATATAAAGACGGGCAATGTGAGCGTGAAATTAAAGTTAATCGGTCCAAAGGAAGCCCCATCAAAGATATTGGGAAAAAATTTGATTTTGAAATGCCGTATATACATCTCCCCGGTGCATATAAAAATGAAGCAGATTTCGAAAATGAAGAACTTTTAGCTCAATGTGGTATTTTTTCGTATGAAACCATGAAAGGGTATTATGAATTCTTCGGCTTTGATCCCTCAGACGTAGACATAGATGCCCGTTGCTATACCCTACGCAAGGCTACTGTTTCATCTCTATTGTATGTATGCAAATAGGCTATTGTTGGTATTGATCACCAACAACAGCTGTATTACTATACTCCCCTACCGTTGTTTGCATTTTGGCTAAAAACAGACTTGCTGTCACTGGAAATCGTTGGTGGAGAACACCAACAATGGCGTTTAATACAGCACAGCGTCGCCGGCTACATTTATAATTGTCCTTACCCAGCCGCATCTATGATTATGCTGTCCGGTGACTCGGTTTCAGCAAACTTTTTCACATGCAGTGATAACTGGTGAGGTCATCTGATCAACATTTTCGTTTTTTATCAGAGCTGTAGATTTTTTAGAGCAGTATGTTCAATCATTTCATTTTTCCAAACATCTTGATTTTCGTTTTCGGGCAAATGCTGAAAATGTTTTTGATACGTAGGAACCCTGCCTAACGATGGTTGTTCTACTAATACCTGATTGCATCGCAGTTGAACAGATTTATATAAAAACCGTAAAATATCAGCTTCAGTATAAAGTATAGCGTGTTGTTTCAAGAGATCGGCAAAGCATTGTGGGACAAGGTCATTTATTTTGTCTGGGTCAGTAATAGTGTTCATTGCCGCATAGGTAATAGACTGAAAATATTTGTCAAAAATGGCCTTCAAAGCTGAAAGCTCACGTCTGTTAAAGGCCTTTAAAATCTCTTTATCAAGATAAGGTTGCAACATGCTATTTTGAAGATACAAAATTTTCTGAAAATTAGCAATATGGACTTTGTATCGGATAGCTCCAGGAGGCTTCGTAATTTGCCAACTTTGATTATTGATCTTTTTGACCTACAACATGCCCTCTGTTACCGGAGGTCGTTGGTGTTCAACACCAACGGTGATTACTAGGCTACAGGTGTATCGGTGTTATCTTGTGTTATTGAAGATTCCTGTCACACTTATATTTGAGCTGCCCCCAGCCGTTGTTGGTCTTTTTGACTAAACCAACAACATGCCTTCTGTTCCTGGAGGTTGTTGGTGATCAACACCAGCAACGGTGACTAACAGGCTACGGGTGAATCGGTGTTATCTTGCGTTATTGAAGATTCCTGTCGCACTTATATTTGAGCTACCCCAGCCGTTGTTGCTTTTTTGACCAACAACAAACCCGCTGTTCCTGGAAGTTGTAGATGTTCGAACACCAACAACGGCAAAACTGACACTAACACAATAAAGCAACGAGCGATAAACACTTACTTTTAGGGTGTTTTTTTTGACTATTTTGCGTTATTCCGCAAACAATCAGTAGGTCTTTTTACGTCTAAAAATTACGAATTTACCCTATAATTTCGGACTCGTTAAAATGTTCCTTTATGTGTAATCAAGGTTACAAAAGCAGAAGATTTAGAAAAACAGGCTACCCGATAACTTGTAACACATTAATATACAATCCATTTAAAGATTAAAAATTAATTTTATTCTTTGCGCGAATTAATTTACTATTATAAAAGAATTGAATACCAGGAAGGGTGGCTCAGAAATTTTTTTTCATAAAGCCATAAGTTCATTTAGTTTTGGCACTGATTGCTTGAATAAACCCCATATGGAATGGAGGACCCATCCGCCTTAATTTCCTTTCGCTAAAACCTTTACCTATTCCATTTCGTAACTTTTGTTTTTGCTTTTTTTATGGCTGAAGACCAAGATATACTTGAAGTTAACTTTACCAAAGGGGACACGAAAGCATTTGAAGCAATCTATGATAAATACTTCAATGGACTCTATGTCTTCGCTTTTAGTCTAATCCAGGATACTGCGGCCTCGAAAGATATTGTGATTGAACTATTTAATACCCTTTTTTTAAAACACACTCATTTTCATAGATTAAGTGACATTAAAGCATTTATGTATGTTTCTGTACGAAATAGATGCCTTAATTACTTGAAATATATGAAGAGACGAGAAGATAAAAAGAAGGAGTTGATATATATGCTGAAAATACATTCTACCAGAAGTTTCCAGGTAGAGGGTGAAATTTTGCGGCAATTAAACAAATCGATTGAAGACCTTCCTCTCCGCGGCCAGCAGGTTATTAAACTCCTCTTTTATGAGGAAATGAGTTATGCCGAAGCTGCAGAACACCTCTCCATATCACCATTGACAGTAAAGAATCATCGCAAAGCAGCTATAGAAAAGCTAAGAAAAGCTTTAAAGGACAAGAAAATTTTAGTCATGTCATTGTTGATACTGAGCTTAAAGATATTCTACTGATAATCAATCCATTCAGACGATTAGTAAATATTCCCTACTTATATCTTTACAATTTCCAACCAAGAAGATCTACGTTTTTTTTACAATTTTCCTTAAATCACTAGTCCTTTTTAAAAACGCGGTGTGGTATACATAGCAGTCGGGGAAAGTATCGATAAATCGAGAAATCAAAACAGCTGAAATCAATACAAGATATGAAGGATCCAGATCAAAGAATTGCTGAGCTTTTTATTAAGTATCTAGAGGAAGATATTTCAGACACTGAAAGATTGGAATTGGAGTCCTGGAGAAATTTAAACCAGGAGAATAAAGATCATTTTGACCAGTGGGTTCATTCCGATGCACTTATTGCAAAGCTGGTAGTATTCCGTGAAAGCGATCAAATCAAAGACGAAAGTCGGCATTCGATAAATTGGAATGCTGAAAACACTGTTCTTGATCAGAAAAGTGAAACAAAAGTATTTAGACTTCCGTGGAAACGATTGACAGCTGTTGCCTCTGCACTTTTATTAGGCATTTCAGGATGGGTGTGGTATCATCACTCCATGCCAGTTAGTCAAGTTCCAATTACGATTGTTCCTACAAAAGAACTGTTGCCTGGTGGCAATAAAGCGGTACTTACCCTCGCCGATGGCTCGACGATAACACTCGATTCAGCCAAAAATGGCGTGATTGCCCAACAAGGAGGAAGTGCGGTGATAAAGTCAAAGGGTGGCCAGATAGTGTATAATGCAAGTTCTCGGCTAACCAAGTCTTTGTATAACATAATTTCAACGCCTGCGGGCGGTCAGTTCCAGGTGGTGCTCCCAGACGGCAGCAAGGTATGGCTCAACAATGCTTCTTCGCTCCGTTTCCAGACCGCGTTTACTGGCGGTGAAAGAGTGGTCGAGTTGAGCGGGGAAGCGTATTTCGACGTGGTTACCAATCCGGCCATGCCTTTTAGAGTAAAGGAAGGTAGTTTGACTGTTGAAGTATTGGGTACACATTTCAATATTAAAGCATACAGTGACGAAGTAACAAAGAAGACAACCCTTCTGGAGGGGGCAGTTAAAGTGGTGAAAGGCGGTCAAACCGTTTTCCTGGCTCCCGGCGACCAGTCAATCGTTTCCGGCCAGGACCCAATTAAAGTGCAGCACGGGGTAGACGTTGAACAAGAGGTAGCTTGGAAAAATGGTCTTTTCAATTTTAACGGGGAGGACCTCCCAGTGGTGATGCTCCAGATCGCTCGCTGGTACGATGTGAAGGTGGAATATCAGGGTAAATTATCTGCTCAACATCTTTCGGGCAAGATTCAGCGGAATCTGCCCCTATCAAGAATATTAAAAGGGCTTGAAAACAGTCAAAGGCATTTTACGATGGAGGGCAGAAAGATTATCGTAACCCCTTAACCGGAATGTTCGGGGTACCATGATCATTAAACAAAGTTGCAGGCAGCCTTATTCTCGATTATTCCAAATAAGGTTGCCGCAACTCATTGTCTATGAAAACAAAAAAATCAACAGGTATGAAAAAGTACGCATTAATTGTTCTTGCTATCTCGTGGTTCACGAAAGGTTTTGCTCAAGATAATTCACCAGTCACTTGGACCACAACGACTCGACGCATTAACGAAAAGACGCTAGAAGTTCATGTAAAGGCTTCTTTATCAAGTGGTTGGCATATCTATTCTCATTACCAGCCAAAAGAAGCGGTTTCAAAGCCTACGAACATTAGGTTTTTGGATAATCCATTATTAAAATGTTCTGGGCTCTTAGTTGAAATAGGAAAAAAAGAAAAACAGTCGATTACTGCATTGGACATTGAGCAATATATGTATAAAGACGAGGTAGATTTTGTGCAAACATTTGTATTGACTGCCGAAGTCAAAACAAATATAAGTGGCACCGTTACATTTCAGGCTTGTACGGATCGGCAATGCCTTCGTCCGCAAGAAGAGAAGTTTTCCGTCGCTGTGCAATGACATCAATACAGTGGTTGAATTCCTTCTTTTTACTTCTAACCTTTTCCTTTTTAACTCTGAGAGGATATGAAATTATTTCATCAAGGGTTTTCTCATATGAAATTTGCTGTGTCCTGCATCGGGCTCTTTAGGGCCACTCAGCTATTCCGACGGGACCCGGCTTTGTCCGGGTTCCTTTATCAAGCTAACATGGATTATTCTTAATAGGTCAAAAACTAACAAGTATGAGATTAATAAGTCCTGCAAACACCAACTTTTATTCGGGCTAAGCACTAACAGGTTAACCCTTTTAATAAAAAACCGGGAACGTTCATAGCGCCCCCGGCTTAAAACGAATGGGTTAACCCAGCAATTTAATTGACAGAAATCACTTTGTTCTTAACCCAAACACCCCAAAGTTATGCTTTTTTCAACTGTGTGCAATCTCCTGCTTCCAGGCGGGCGAAAGCATCATCAATTATTCTTGGTTATGCGTATAACCGCCATTTTCCTTCTTGCCGGTTTTCTACATGTCAGCGCAATCGGTTTTTCCCAAAAGGTAACTATTTCAGGGAAAAACATCTCTTTGAAAACATTGTTCTCGACCATTGAGAAACAGACCGGTTACGTTTTCGTCTATGACGATGAGATCCTGGTTGACGCAAAACCTATCTCCATCCATGCAGAAAGTTTAACCGTAGAAGAGATCTTGAACGAATGTCTTAAAAATCAATCCTTGTCTTATTCGATTGAAGACAAAACAATTTTCATTTCAAAACAAAATATTCACTTACAACAAAGCAGAAAGGAGGTTCTTGATTTCCAATATGATGTTTCAGGCCATGTGAAATCAGAAACCGGTGGTCCGCTCGTTGGTGCCACTGTAGCAATCGCGGCGTTGAACAAGACTAGTATTACTGATGAAAATGGCTACTTTATTTTGAGAAATGTTCTCAAGGGGAATCATACCATCGAGATTACGTTTGTCGGATATGAGCTTTATCGGAAGGCAATCGTTATTTCCGACAATTCTCTAAAGTTTGATGCAACGCTTAATCAAACAATTAATAGCCTTGATGAAACAGTGGTAAAAGGATACTATAATACCACCAACCGGCTCAATACCGGAAATGTTACAACTGTTAAGGGCAACGACATAGCTAATCAGCCAGTCAGTAATCCAATTTTAGCTTTGGAGGGGATGGTCCCGGGAATGGATATCAAACAGCAGTCCGGGGCACCCGGAAAAGCAGTTACCGTCACAATTAGAGGAAAAAGCAGCTTGTTCAATGGGACAAATCCCTTGTATGTCGTCGATGGCGTTCCAATGTTCCAGTTTCCAAATGGATCGACCACCTTTGATAATCCTAACCTACCAAATACAGTAGGCGCGATATCATCACCTCTTATTTCGATAAATCCTTCCGACATCGAGTCGATATCTGTTTTAAAAGATGCCGATGCAACAGCTATTTATGGCACCCGTGGTGCAAATGGCGTAATCCTCATCACCACAAAAAAAGGAAAAAGTGGTGGTCTAAAGGTTGACGCAACATTTTACGAAGGATGGGGCAAAGCAACCAAACTAATTAAATTCTTAGATACCAAAGACTACCTGGAGATGAGACACGAAGCTTTCGCCAATGATGGAGCCACAATTCCAACATATGCATACGATGTAAATGGGACTTGGGACACTACACGAAATACAGATTGGGTAAAAAAGATTTATGGAGGTACGTCTCATTATTCGGATGCACAGGCCAGTATTTCAGGGGGAAATCAAAATACCCTATACCGCTTTTCTTTTGGGTATCATCGCGAATCAACTATATTTCCTGGAGATTTCTCGGACCAAAGAGTTTCCTTTAGCTTATCTATGTCCAACAGCTCATTGAATAATAAACTGAAGTCTAATTTTTCTCTCGCATATTCAAACGACAACAATGTATTGCCATTAGTAAACCCGACTAATATTGCTTCACTTCCTCCTGATGCTCCGCCTATATACGACTCGTCTGGAGAATTAAACTGGCAAAATTCCACATTTGACAATCCTTTCAATTACCTCTATCAGAGCGGCAAAAATGTTACGGCCTATCTAAATGGAAGTTACAATTTGTCATATGAAATTTCACCAACCTTGTTTCTAAGGGGGAATTTTGGGTATTCAACCAATGACGTTGAACAATACCAGAAAACTCCTATAATTTCATTTAATCCTGCCCAAACCTATCAACAATCTTCCGCAGCTACTGCATCAAATTCTACAAAAGCTTGGATAATTGAGCCCCAGCTAAACTACAAAACTAAAATTGGACAAGGGACCTTGGATGCGTTGATTGGTTCCACTTTTCAGCAACAATCTCAGCAAAGTTCAGCGATTCAAGGAACTGGTTTTCTGGATGACGCGTTGTTGGGAACTATTGCCGCCGCGTCCACTGTCACCGTTCTTGGAACGAATAATTCTGAATATAAATACAATTCAGCTTATATTCGGGTGGCTTATAATTACAATGACAAGTATGTCATTAATGCAACGGGCCGGAGAGACGGTAGTAGCAGGTTTGGTCCAGGTCGTCAATTTGGAAATTTCGGTTCTCTCGGTGCTGCCTGGATTTTTTCCAACACGAAATTCGCTGAAAGTGCACTCAGTTTCCTTTCTTTTGGAAAGCTAAGAGCTAGTTATGGTGTGACCGGAAATGATCAAATTGGTGATTATGCCTATCTAAACAGGTACACCCCTCAAAATAACGTAACTTATTTCGGCTCCTCCACTTTGTTGGCACTTGGGTTACCTAATCCCTCATATGGATGGGAAAAGACAAAGAAATTTGAAGTTGGAGCTTTATTGGGCTTTCTTCAGGATAAAATTACGATGGAGATGAGTTATTATGTTAATAACTCATCAAATGTTCTCACGCCTTACCCTTTGCCTTCATTTACCGGCGCGACAAGCATTACAGCTAATTCATTAGCTCATCTTCGCAATGCTGGAGTTGAACTTTCCATAATTAGTAAGAATATTACTAAACGTGACCTTACATGGACTACGTCGTTCAATCTGACAGTTCCAATGGATGATTCAAAATTAATAAACTATCCTAACCTTAGCACATCTTCGTACGCTAATGCATATGTATTGAATAAGTCAATTAATATCGTTAAAACTCTCACTTCTACCGGTGTTAATCCTACTACGGGTCTTTATACTTTTGTCGATGTAGATCAGGACAATCAAATAACCTTTCCAAATGATTACACGCATATAGTTTACACAGGAAAGCAATTCTATGGAGGGATTTTAAATTCTCTAAGGGTAAAAAATTTCGAAATAGATATTTTATTTCAATTTGCAAGACAAGATTATGCAGGAAACATGCTGAACAGGTTTGGAATTCCAGGAATGAATAGAAATATTCCCGTTTATATGAATCAAAATGCTTGGCGGAAATCTGGTGACAATGCAATTCTGCAAAAATTCACCAACTCGGATTTTTCTACAATCCTTCCTTTTTTTAATTATGCAAGTAGCAACGCAATGTATAGTTCTGCTAGCTATTTGAGATTGCGCAACTTGAAGGTGTCTTATTCACTCCCCATAAATGCTCAAAGGCATCTGTGGACTAACAATATAAAACTCTTCATTCAAGGGCAAAATCTTTTTGTCATCACCAGCTATTTGGGGCCAGATCCTGAAATACAAGATCCTAATGGCGTACCGCCGCTTAAAATAATTACAGGAGGCATCCAAATCGCGTTATAGTTATTTTCTCTCCGCTCAAAAAATAAAATTATGAAAAAAGTTAGGCTGATACTACTATTTAGTACATCCGTTACCATTTTGTACAGTTGCAAAAAAAGTGTTGAGATTGGCGCCCCCTCAACCACCCTCGTCGCCTCATCTGTTTTTTCCAGTCCTAAAAACGCAAACGGTGCAATGATGGGAATTTATTCAAACATTGCGCTTAATATTTCTTATCAATGGTCTCTATATATGGGTTATTCTACTGATGAACTTCAAAATTACAATCAGGATAACGCTTACACACAGCTTTACATTAATGGCCTAGTTGGTAACAATTATTTGACCGGTGGAATGTGGTCAACTGCTTATAACGTAATATTTCAATGCAATTCAATCATTGAAGGTGCGCACGCCTCTTCATCGTTATCAGCAAGCTTAAAAATGGAGCTTACGGGTGAAGCAAAATTTACCCGAGCTTTTATGTATATCTATTTAGTCAACATTTTCGGGCCTTTGCCTCTCGTGACATCGACAGACTATCAAAGTAATTCACTTTTAACAAAATCCTCTACTGATATAGTTTACTCCCAGATTATAAAAGATTGCCTCGATGCTATAGGTATGTTGCCAGATAACTATATTGGAGTGGATGGCATTACTCCGTCTAATGAAAAAATAAGGCCCAACAAGGTTGCTGCTATGGCACTTCTTGCGAGGGCTTACCTTTACAATCGTCAATGGAGCCAAGCGGAAGCAATTTCTTCGGAAATAGTTGAAGGTGGTAATTATTCACTTGATCAAAATTTAAATGACGTTTTCTTATCAAATAGTTCGGAAGCAATCTGGCAAATTTCTCGCGAGCCATTTAATACGGCGGAGGGACTTAACTTTATTTTAACTACTGTGCCATCTTCGGCTGCCTTGAGGCAAGACCTTATAAATCAATTTGATTTAGTAGACAATAGGAAACTTGCCTGGATTGATAGTGTCGAAACCTCAAATGGTACATTCTATTTTCCTTTTAAGTACAAAGTAAACGACCAAACCGCTCCTGTGACAGAATATGTTATGGCGCTGAGGCTGGCCGAACAATACCTGATCAGGGCGGAAGCAAGGGCGCAACAGAATAAATTAGCCGGTATTGATGGAGCAATTGCAGATATTAACACTATTCGCCTGCGGGCTGGAATAGGCCCATATGTTGGACAAACGAGTACAGATTCCATCAATACAGAAATTGGGCGGCAGCGCAGACTGGAATTATTTACCGAATGGGGACATAGGTGGATCGATATAAAAAGATCAGTAAATGTTGACGGCATCATGACCAATGTCGCTTTAGCGAAGGGGGGCATTTGGCAGACTTATCAACAGTTGTATCCAATTCCGCCAACGGATGTCTCAACAGATCCAAATTTAACGCAGAATAATGGCTACTAATGACAGAGGCCTGCTGCATAGTGAAAACCTTCATATTCATTCTTAACATTTTCAAGGACGGTAGTAAAATGAAACGGTCGGTTGTTGCTCTAACGAGGTAGACTGATGGTCCTTAGGTCATTATCGAAATGTAAGTAACCCCCGGGGAACGACGGGTCGGAATAAAAGCTATTAAAGAATAGCTTCGCTCTTTGAAATATGGAGACTATGGAACAGCAACAACCAATGACCCGGCAAGACGGTGGCACGTCGGTCGGAAGAAGAAATCCTGAAGCATGTAAGCGACCAGGAGCAAAGCGGCCTAACAGTAAAGGAAAATTGCGAGATATTCGACCTCGTAGAAGCGACCTTTTACTCGTGGTTAAAGAACTACCGTTCCAGGCCGGAGGAAGAGGTGAAGGGGTTTGCCACAATAGAAATGGTCCCCACCCTGGCTGCATGCAAGCCGCAGCTCTTTTCGGAAGTGGGCAATATCAGGCTGTATAAGGAAGTGCCGACGGAATACTTAAAATCCCTTTTATCATGAGCAAGTTGCTAGTTTTTCAAGATACGGCGAATTATTACCTCTACAGAAAACCGGTAAAGATGTCTCGGTTGTCGATGGGTTGGCGGCGCTGATCCGGACGGAACTGGACAAGGACATCATCAGCGGGGATGTATTTATCTTCCTGAACCGGTCGAGAAGCACCTGTAAGATCTTCGTGTACGAGAATAAGGGGTTTAGCATCTATTACCGGCGTCTGGATGAAGGGTCGTTTCAGTTGCCGCTGATATCCAGTGATCATGTCAGTTATCAGATGAGCGTAGATCAAATGATGTACATGCTGAGTGGCATGGCGCTGGAAGAGGGAGGATATGTAAAGGCGGGAAAGTATGAACCTTTGCTGGGTTCACATATGTAAATAACTTCTGCAAATATATTTTGCCGTTAGAGTAGTCGTTTTGCGTTGTTTGTTTGTCTTTATATAAGAGAAATAACGACTCTGCCATTGCTTATTACCCCCCAACATCAGGAGCTACAGGAAAAGTACCAGAAGCTGGTATTGAAGAGCATGCAGTTTGACATGATTATTCAGCAAAAGGATGAGCAGGTCCGGCAATTATATAGTCAAATCACTCCCCTGAAGAATGTTTTTGAGCAACTAAGCCATCAAGTAAAAGAGTTGGAGGCTCGATATGAATCAGCCTTAAAGCTGCTCGAAGAAAAGGACAAACGACTGCAGAGACTGGAGCTGATCGAACATCAGTATGAGCAACTGAAAAAACTGGTGTATAGCAGAAGCAGTGAAAAACAGGCAGTAGCCATGCCAGGCCAGTTATTGCTGGGGATCGATGCGGAAGTAGTGGAGGCTTGCAACATCGGCGACGGTCAGAAGATCGCCTCGTACACCAAGGCTAAATTAACCAGGGAGAAGCATTCGGGCAGAAACGAGCTCCCCGCTCACATTGAGCGTAAGTATGTAGATCTGTACCCGGAAGACTTCCGGGAAGATACGGAACGATTTGATACGATAGAAACGGAGCAACTGGAATATGATCCTGCCAGACTCTTCGCTACCGTTTACCGGAGATACAAATACAAACGCAGCAAGCCCGATGGCTCCGTGGAGTTCTTCATAGCAACATTGCCGGAAGAAAAGGATAAGAGCCTGGCGGCCCCGTCGCTGAAAGCGCATGTGACAACCGAAAAATACCTCTGGCACATGCCGATCCACCGTCAGATGCAGAAGTTTGGGCAGAGCGGGATCATCCTGTCTGAAAATACCATAGGCGACTGGATCAACGGGACCTGCCGGAGCCTGACGGCGATATATGACGCGTTGCGGGAGAACATCGTTCGCCCGGCCTGCGGGTACATGATGGCCGATGAGACGCACATCACGGTGTTGGACAGAGAAAGAGGCAAGGGCAAGAAATCTCATATCGGTTTTATGTGGGCCTATTGTAACCCGGTGACCGCCTGGTGTTTTTTGAATACCAGCGGGATCGGGGCAGCAAACATGCCAGGTCGGTCCTCGAAAACTATAAAGAGTACTTTCATAGTGATGGACAATGTCTATAAACATTACGGGAGCCTGGAAGGTGTACCGCACGTCAACGGTAATGCTCATGTCCGGAGAAAGCTCCACGAGGCGAAATTTACGGACCGCAAGAGGGCAGAGTACGCACTGGAGTTGTATGGCAAGCTTTATGCCATTGAAAGCTATTGCCGGAAAGAAAACCTCAACTTCGATGAACGAAAGCGGATCCGGCAGGAGAAATCGGTACCGATCTTCGAAGAACTGGCTACCTGGGTGAAGGACCAATGGATACAAACTTCATTGAGAATACGGTCAGACCATTGTATTGGGCAAAAACAACTATATGTTTGCTGGATCGCACGATGCTGCGCAGAACGCAGCGATCATCTACTCTCTACTGGCGACTTCTGCAAGCTACATGACGTGAATGCCTATGATTGGCTGAAATTTGTACTGACTGCTATGCCAACCTTCTCTGCAGCAGAATCAAAGAACTGCTGCCGCAGAACTGGAAGGCTCGTATCACTGAACCATAGTCCCCAATATTTATTGTTCCGAACTGCAAAGCATGCCAGGTGCAAAGTAATCCGTATGCCTGACGTTCATTGAAAAAACAACATTTTTAAAACCCGAGAAACCCGGTTCCCCACAGGCTGATACCTGTAGGTCCCCGGGTCATTACTTTTATTATCTAAAACCTTTCAGATGAAAATTTATCTCTCTATAGTGTTGCTCATTTTTGTATTTCATTTACCTTCCCATTTATTTGGACAAGAAGTCCAATTGGCGCAGAACAAAGATTCTGTACTTTATCCCGAAATCGGCAAGTCTTTGATGCATATTACATTCAAGAATAAAGCCACGACCATAGAGCCTACTGTTGATTTTAAAGGTAAATGGGTTATTTTAAATTTTTGGTGGGTTGGTTGCATTGGTTGTATTAATGGCTTCCCCGATGACAATGAACTTGCACAAGAGTTTAATGGGAAAGTCAAATATATTTTAATAGGTGAGCAGGATCCCGAAAATTCTGTTAGGGAGATTTTTGAAGCAGCCAATAAGACTTACAAGTTAAACGCCATTCAATGTTTTTACGATTCTACGCTGTTTAGGTATTGGGAGATCAGCAATGTTCCAGTGATAATAGTAATTAATCCAGAAGGCGTAATAAAGTATATTACGAATAATATTTCCAAATCGGATTTCGCATCTATCCTTAGCGATGGCCATCCCATGTTAATCTCTGCAAGGAAGAATCTTGGACCTCATCTAATTAACAACAACAACAACAAGGTTCACCGGACAATGGCAAAATGCGAGGGAGATACGACGGCTCTTTATAGCTGTATTATCGCGAATTACGACACATCATTTTTTGTATCAGATTTTTACAATATTGAACAAATGATAAAAATGAACGGACTGATTCAGATCACGGGATTCAGTTTAGGTGAGTTATATAGTAGTGCTTACTTCGGAGTCAAGGCTCCTGGTGAAGATTCTAATACGTTGGGGAAAATCTTTCCTTGGACAGTCTTTGAGGTGAAAGATAGTAATTACTTAAAAGTCAATTTTCCCAGCAGAGGGTACTATTCATTTTTTCTCCAATATCGACAGAATACTGAGGGAAATGCTGGACGCTATCAAAAGACAATGATATCCGAATTGAATTCATTTTTTCGCTATCGATCCTCAATGGAAGAGAGAGTTCTTCCTTACTATCGCCTAATCGTTATAAATCGCAATTTAGTAAATAGCCACCGCACTAAAGGCGGAGATACTAAAATTGTCGGATCTTTACTTGACCTTCAATATTACAATGCTCCAATAGAAATCATTCGAAACCTTTATGGAAGAAACTTTTACAAGATGTTGCCGTTGGCTAATGAAACCAATATAAAATTCAATGTAGATATGAATCTTAAGGGCGTGTTGACTAATTTTAAAGATTTCAAAAGGGCGTTGAACGCCAATGGTCTGGACATTGTACTCTCTCGAAAAAAAATGAAAGTTGTTATTGTGCGTGACGCTCAATAGAAGGAGTCAGGCACCCATACGTGCACCTGACTCTTCTATCGGCATGGTGAATATGTATTTTAACTGTGTTTCAGCGCTGTAAGGCATTTGACCTTATTAGTCGCCGTAATAGTTTTATACATATTCTTGCCACCAAACGTTGTGCATTGTATGCTTAATGTCGGGTCACAACCGGTCTGTACCCCTACATAAACACAGTTGTTTGTAGTAGCACTTGTTTGATAATAATACCCTGTCAGAATATTGCTCGTTGCTTTAGTTGCTGCAACTCCAGCAATAGCGAGAACGAAGGACGAAGCCGTCAGGAAAATTTTTGAGCGATTCATAATAATGGCTGCTTTTTTATGGAAAAGCAATAACCTTTGACATGAATTAATCCTGCTTGAAAAATACCTGAATGGTGAAGCAGGTGAGTCACTTTTCAGGTTGTTGTCATGACAAGTATTTCAAATAATTTACGTTTGATTGAAGAATCTTGGATTAACGATACCGCCAACTTCAATATTTCCACTGTAGGTCAATCACTTTTCTATATTAAGAAAGTTCGTTACTGGTTCCATTTAGGCAATTAATTGTGTCTCAGCCGAAAAGGCATTTTTGGCGGTTGAAAATTGTCACGGTAAGGAACATCGCTCTTCCTCCTGCTGTGGAACAGAAAACATCTTGCAGATAGCTACATGTTGTTGAAACTCCTACATAGACGCAGTTATTAGTTTTTACGCTTGTTTGAATGTAGTAGCCGGTGGCAAAAGGAGTGACAGACTTAAAAGAGACAACGCCTGCAATGGCTAGGACAAAGGACGAAACTGTCATGAATAGTTTTGAATGTTTCATAAAATAGCTGCTTTTTAATGGGAAAGCGATAACCTTTCAGATGTAAGAACTTTTATATCATTTCACTAAGTTTCCGGCCACGATCATATCGATCCAGCAATAGGTATGCAATTCCGCTGTTGCCTTCAATGAGGCCGGCCGCCGGAGGATTGAACGGGTTCATGATCCAATGCCCGTGCGCGCCTTCAACATTGATAAATAAATGGTATAGAGTGGCAATAAGATGATCTGCCCTTTGGTTCCAGTGGTCATCTTGGAGCAGGCTGGCTGCTTTTATGTACAGGTATCCAAGTCCTGCCAGCCCGCTGTTAAAGCTGATGTCCCTGATATTGAGTTGCTGAGGATATTGTGCCAGCAAGGCTTCTGACAGTTCTTTTAATGCCAGAGCATCAAATACTGCGGAGCCCTGCATAAGCGAATAGACTATACCTGGTGTTCCGTGTTTAAAACTGTGCAGAAGCTGCATCCTGGATCCTGTGGATATGGGCCAGCCTTTTGTCTTTTCTTTGCTTACGGCATGCATCAACAGCCATTGGAATCCTTTTAACGCCATGGCTTTTATACCTTCGTCCGGACGGTGGCGGTGAAAACTGGCTAACGCGAGGCAGATGCCTGCTACGCCTTCCGCTAGCCCCGTCAACACATCCGAAGTACCTTGTGTCGCCTTTGTCATGGGCCAGCTCCCATCAGGCAGTTGGAGTCCTTTGAGTATACCCAGGTATTGGTCCAACACTTGTTCAACATGAGGGATAACGCTTTCCGGTACCAACTTTTCCCGCAGCATTCTGACTATAACCGCGATTTGACCTGCAATCCCGTGGTAATACCCCAAGCCCGTATCACACCTGGAGAACGCTGTCGGGAAATACCTGTTGATATTCACCTCGATACCCTTTATACCGCATTGTTGCAAGGCCGCCAGAGCATAGATTGCCCCCGCTTTTCCATGCGCCAGCCCGGTCATGGAAGTTTCGGCAACCCCAAGCAGGTTGGATTCGATGAATGCAACACCGTTTTGGATGGCTGCTATGCATGGTGAAATATCAAACCCGCACCTGGCGGCCTGCGCAAGAAAATACAGCACCCCGGCAACCCCTGTCTCGAATCCTTCGATAAAACAAAACTCTGCCCTCGGGTTCGCAATTGGCCCACCATCTGCCATTATCTGGCTGGCCCAAAGACCATTTTCCGACAAGAGGGGCGCCTGCCCCAGCCCGTTGATATACAGTTGTATCACATCGCCTAGCTCCTGCTTTCCGGGTCTTTGTTTCTTACTGGTTCCCGCTGCGCGGCGCCTCCGCGCCGGGTCGATCCCGTTGATACATCCTTTTAATGCACTGTTGATGCCTGCGGTCGATATTCTTTTCCTGGGATCTTCCGCCATGCAGGCCATGATCAGGGACACGAGCGCCGAGTGCTGGGTAAAATACTGGAGCGTTTCGCGAAAGGACATGGACTTGCTGCTGAAATGCGCCGGGTGCAGGTTGGTGAGACTGGCGATACAAAGCGCCCCTAGACTGTACACGTCCTGGTTGATAGCTGGTCGTTCATTATTCTCTTGTTCCGGGGATATAAATCCAAAGGTCCCCATCTGGAACGGCTGCCTCAGCGACCCATCCAGCGGGTAACAGAGTTCGGTATCAATGGGTCGGATAGTGCCGTTTTTTTCTAGCATAAAATTGACCGGGGTGATGTCCCTGTGCACCAGCCCGTGCCGGTGGAATTGATCGATGACTTCTGTAATTTTAAGCAGGATGGAAAGCGTATGGATTTGTTCTTTGGGGGTTAGCTCGCTCCAATACTTTGTACCAAAAGTATCTTCCAGGTATTTTGAATAGCTCATCCCATGTATAAATTGCATGACAAGCAGCGCATTGCCATCCTCCGTTAAAAGGTCAATATACCCGGGCAGGTGCAGGGCCGTTCCGTGCTCTTCCATGAGCTTCGCCTGCCATCTCACCCGGTCCGTGGCGTCCCTACCGTACGAGTCGCTAAACGTGCCGTAAACTCCTTCTTTGATCAGGCAGCTTTTGATCTGCCACCACTGCTTAAAATACAGGGCTTTCATTACGCGTCCCTTCACATCGCTCTTCAGCATTTGGATGGGGAAAAACCGCCCGTTGATGAGTTTGTCTTTTTTCTGGCCGGTTTCCGGGGGGACCGGGTAAAAAGGCCAGGTTCCCGGGGTGGGCATGCTGCCCCGCCCGTTCAACTTCTTCCCCTCCCGGTCCACGATCAATTTCTGGATTTGCCCGGCATTGTCAATAAAGTTCTCCGTCAGGAAGGGGCCAAACTGCGTATGAACGATATTGCCCAATACCCGCGCAGTCGGGATTCGCTGCCCTTTAATGCTACCCGTAAGATGCACTAGTTCCATGGCTATTTGCTTTGCGCACCGGTCATCGGGCGGATAAATACGCACGATCTTGCCAACCTCGTCGTATCCCAGGCCACCGTCCGAGACGATCTTCGCAATCTCTTCGTTTTGGACAATGGTAAAAGGCATCTGTCTTGCCGCTAAGAAGGGAATAACTATGCCAGCAAGAGGGACAACCTGGCTTACCACCGAAGAGAGGTAAATGATCCAGCCGCTTGTATCATCAGGCGATAATACCTCGTAAAACGGCCCCTTTTCTGTATAGGGGAGGCCACTCTTCAAAAGGATGTTTTCGATTGCTGGTGCAATGTCCGGGCTCGCTGTAATATGCGTTTTTTCTTTGATCATCCTTTGATACTTTTAAGGCTTTTCACTATCAAGTCGATGTCGGTTTTGCCTACAAAGACCATTTGCAACTCCCGGTTTCCGTTATACAGGACGATGTAGGGCGTCACCGTGGGATGGAAGTACTTGGGAAATTCGACTTTGTAGTCCTGCAGGACATGGATATTTTCATACTTCGCAAGCCCGTAGTACTTGGAAAAGTACTTCACGTCTGCAAACGGTTCAATGCTGACATAGTAAATATGAAATGCCTTAACCTGGTCAATTTCTTTGAGTAGTTCCGTGGTCTCCGTCTGGCAATTCTCGCAGTCCGAACTGTAAAAAATGATGGCAAACGGTTTGCCCTCGCCCAATTCATTTGCTTTGATATAGCTGACGCTATCCAGTTGGCGCCATTCCATGTTGGGCAAACGGGCGCCGACGGGCCCGCAACTGGGAGCGGTCAAAAGGCCATAGGCAACAACTATATAAAAAATGATTTTTTTCATGCAGGTGCGTTTGTATGGTCAATATTGATTAGCAGTTCTGCGAGCAATGCCACCGACACGGACAGGACAACCATATTAAATAACTGGTACCGAAGCATGATGGGCGAGGCAAGAATGCTGAAGAAAAAATTAGACAGCCATACCAAAACAGACAGCCGCAGGAACAATTGGAGCCGCGGGCTTGCTTTTTCATACCCTTTCAGCACCAGGTACCCCAGTATGCCCAGGATAAAGCCGACATTCAGCAGGGTCATCAGGATGGGGTATAGTTTGATCACGCCCAGTTCCTTTGTAAAACCCTTCACTTTCTGGCTTTTATAATGAAACCATTCGGACACATCCTTTCCGACGGAATCCCTTCCAAGGTTATATGTCCCCAAAAACTCTTTGGGCGGTACCGAGAACCATTCAAGATTTTTTAACAGGTAGTAACGCGCGAAGGCCAAAGGATGTTTTTTGATAAGAAAGGCGGCATAGGAACCGTACAGGTTGCCGAGTGATGCATAGTGCTTGAAGTCCGAGCCCCTGGGATCCTGCCGGTCAACATCCACCAGCATCCTGCGGAACGGGCTCGATTCATACCAAAGCCAGTAAAGCTGCAGTGAGGTATCAGGCCGGTTCTTTAGATGATTTAATGAATCAAGGTGCCCCACCACGCGGGCATGCAGATCCTCCAGTTCTGCAGGCGGCTTATCCCCGCTGAAATCCTTAAAATTCCGGTACATGATCATGGCGTTCCCGGCCAGTTGCCATCCCCCAAAGGAACTCAGCTGCGGCTGGCCCGTCAGAGCCCGGTATTTCTCCTGGTTAAACCGGATAAACCCCACCAGGAGTAGCACGGTCAAACCGATCGAAACCAGCTTCAGCGGCCACCTCGTTTTTGCCAGCAGGATGACGGTAAAACTGATAAGGGGATAGTACAGGGCGTTATACCGTATCGTGAATAGCACCGTCACCAGCAATACCTGCAGCAACAATCTTTTAGTACTCGGCCGGAAAAGCATCCACAGCAGTTCCGTAAACCAGCACACGCTCAGGGCTAAAAAAAGCGAATCACTCAGGACATAGTTGCTGGCGCAGAGAAATGCAGGGTTGACCAGGAAGAATAAAAATATCGCAAGGCCCACCTGGCGGCTGAGGCCGATTAGGTACTTCATGGAAAAGAAAAGGTATAACAACGCGCTTTCCAGGATGAGGTATTGCAAAAATACCAGGATCATATCCGAATGGCTAAACGCGCTGACGATCCGCAGGAACCGGGAATACCCGATAGGCCAGGTGTTAATATCAAGGTTCTTGGCAGCTCCGTCCACATAATAATAGGAGTCATACATAAAATTGGCAAAAGGGTAATAATGCTTGAACAGGAAAAACTGTGCGATTACCAGGGCGATAGCGGTCCACACCCATCTTTTATGTTTCTTAAATACATATTGCCCGAAGGTTTCCGGAACCGGTATCTGTGTAGGAGGAACAACAGCTTCCTTACCCTGTTTTTCTTCGTGGTATTCCTGTTCTGTATTAATGGCCCATAGGTTCGCCTTTTCGGTAACCCCCGCCCCAATATTGTCCACGGCCACCATAGCCGTCAGCATGGAATGGTCCGCATTGTTGTATTTATGCATCCCGTTACGGCCCACCAGGAAAAGATTGGCGAATTGGTCCGTAAAAGCCCGGATCTTATCAAACCGGTCATACGTTCCGAAATAAGCCGGGTAGGTCTTCTCCATTCGTTTTACCGTGGCATCAAGCACATCATCCACCCGGGCCAGTTCCATCTTTTCCAACTCCACGATAGCCAGCTGCTTGATACTTTCGTCATCAAGCGCCCAGAAATCATCGGTCTTATTGCAGAAATATTCCATCCCGATCCATACCGTGTTGGGATCTTTGATCATCCCATTCCCCCAGTTATTATAGATCATCAGCCGCCCCACCTTTACATCCCGTTCCTGGATATAGATCCAGTTATCTTTTAGCTCCAGCTTTTCATATTCTCCCCGTCCATTCCGGGCGGACAGTTGCCGCAACAATATGCCCACATTGATGAAGTCCCGGTATTGCAACCCGGCCGCCACCTCTTTTACCTCCTCCGGCACCATTCCATCGAGGGCCTTGACCAGTTCCTGTACCGGCATCGTGGAGAAAAAATAATCCCCATCCCAGCTCCTCGATTCTCCGGTGATACTGTCAATGGTGGAAACGGATGCAATAGTTTCTTCTGCCTGGCTGATTTTGCCGACATCCTGGTTCAGGTACACTTTGCCGCCCATCTCCTGCACCTGCCGCGCTACTTCCTCCCACAAAGAACCGGGCCCTTTTTTGGGATAAAGGAACTGCTCGATCAGGCTCGTCTCCGTCCCTTTCTGCGACAGATCGCCTTTTTTATTTTTCCGAAGACTGATAATTGCTTGCTGGATGGCTTTGCTGAGCGACACACCCTTGATTCTTTGCGCGCCCCATTCCGCGGAGATTTCATGACAGGGCACTCCCCAAACCTTTTCAGTATAATCTTTAAAAAAAAGTAAATACAACTGTTTTCCAAACTTATTAATGATAAAATCCTCCAGGCTCTTCTCCGGCTTGCAGGGGAATAACCGCACCCATAAGAAAGATGCCAGTATCTTAATAGTTCTTACGAACCCCAGCGTCTTAAGTGTATCAATGCCTAACTGGATGGGATAGGCAAAAAACCGCCGGAGAAAATAGATCCGGGTGAGCCGCTGTATTACCAGCATCACTTTATCCGGATCCTTTTCGCCGGGTGTAGTAGAGGGGTTGCCCGTGCCCGTTTTAATGGCCCTTGTTTTATGTTGGTAAGCAATGGTTATCGCAGGATCGGCAGTATCTTCTAAGGGCATCATTTTCAGCCACCAGTCCATCACCCTGTCCGACTTGGAGAAAAACCGGTGCGGACCCATATCCATCCTGTTGCCTTTATAATCCATCGTCCGGGATATGCCGCCTATATAACCGCTTTTTTCTAGTACTATGGGAGTTATATCCGTTCGCTTCAGCAGTTCATAGGCTGCTGTCAGCCCGGCGGGCCCGGCGCCGATAATGATCGCTTTCTTCTTCATGCAGGATGGTTTTTACTTTTACGAATACTTTACCTTTCGCGCAAGGGATGCATCATTTTTAGGATGTGTCCTGGCCCAAAGCGCGACCCCGGCAAGAATGGTCAGCCCGATATTCAGGTACAGGTGGTTATGCCAGGTGATCTGCTGCATGATGCCCCCGCAGGAGCACGGCAGCCTGCCGAATGGAATGAATGTCATCAACCCGGCCACGTACGCCAGGAAAATGGACATCAGTACAAGTGTAGCCCGCAAGGCCCTTGTTTTGAAACGTTCCATGACCAGCCCGATGGATACAAGGATTTCCGTCAATGGTACGGCAACCGCCAGTACGGGGGCAACCTTTCCGACCGCCTTAAAACGTGAATCGTGCAGCGTACTGTAAAACATACTAAAATCAATGATCTTGGACACCGCCGTGTAAAAAAATAAGATGACAAATAAGGTACAGGCGGCTTCTACAAATATTTTCCGTTTCATAGATGTTCAATTAGATTGTTTTTGTGGGTTGTTGCAGCAATGTTTTACTTGTTTCCGGTTCCTTCCGGGGAAGCCTGACCAGCAGGTCATTCAAAGCAAGGGTGCCGGCAAACAGGATGGTTAGCGGTACCGTTTGGTACCGCAGGACATTGGTGGTCACGCCAATAGTGAACATGAAATTAAGCACGGTAAAAATCAGGACCAGGGCTACCCCGGGCTCCGTCAGCAAGGCCCTTCGCCTGGCACCCGTGCGGAATAAAAACCGGGCTAATAACACGACGAAATAGAGGTTCATGAGCAGGAACAGGGCAGAGTATACGAGTAGGAATCCCTGCAAAGAATAAGATATACAACGAACCTTGTCTGTTTTATAATTAAACCACTGCTGTGCGACGGGATCTATCTCCGGCACTCCGTAATTATACAATTCCTGGACAGATAAAGGTGGGTTGAAATAATGAAATAGATTTGGCCAGACAAAATATCGGACATAAGACACAGGGTAATGCGTAATAATATATTTTCCAAAAGGCACAAAATCAGCCGATGCCTTCCCCCAACCCACCACCAATTCCTGCCTTGTATCCATGGGGTAATGTTTGAAAAAATACTGTTTCATCGGCGCGTCAGGGGACTTGATAAAGAAATTCCCGACAAAATCTTCCAGGTATTCTCTGTATTTTACCGGGTCCACCTTGCTAAAGAACTTTAGGCTCTCTTGATGAAGCTCTTTTGCTTCCTCTGTTGGTAACTGGGTGCTGTCCACCTCGATCTTATCATAGATATACAGCGCATTGTTTGCCAGTTGCCAGCCAGTGAACAGCGAGAACTGTCGTGTACCAGTCAATTTAAAAGCTGCTTCCCTAGTGTATAGTATAAATGCGAGAATAAGCAATAGTGGGAGCGCCAGGCCGACAATCTTGCGGCGGACGGGCTGGTGGGACAACGCATAGGCGGCCAGGGATATAAAGGGGTAATAGTAGGCATTATTCCTTATCGTGAAGCATAGAAATAAAAGTGCAGCATGTGTAAAGACCTGGTATCCCCGTGGCCGGTAAATAATCCACAAGAGTTCTGTAAACCAAATAAGACTCAGCGTCGCAAATAAAGCGTCACTATTGACATAATTACATAAGTATATAAAAAATGGGTTAAAGAATAAAAAAGCAAATAGTAACTTCGTACCGATGTTTCCTAAGTCAAATAAATAAGCCACCGTAAATAAGAACCAGAGCGCAGACACCTCAAGAAAGAAATATTGGAACCCGATAAGCGCGGTATCCGAGTGGGTCAGGGCATGAAAGACAGACAGGAATTTTGAATAGCCGATCGGCCAGATGCTAACGTTGAGATGGGCCTGTGCAGCATAGATATAACTGTAGGAATCCGAGAAAAAGTCCGGGAAAGGGTATAAGAGCTTGAAAAGGATAAATTGGCCCAACGTACCGGCCAAAGCGATCCAGCATAGTTGTCGGTTCTGCTTCTGGTTAAAAACAAAATGCAAAAAGGTATGATTGTGTGCCGCTTTACTGGCAGATATTGTGATTGCATGATCCATTAGACATTGTTGATTTTAGCTGTGAATATTATGGCGTTTCTTATATCACTTTGGCAGCGATTTCTTTCGGTCTGAAAGCCTGTTCATCATTCCGCGTAAAAAGGGAGTACTTAAGGATGCAATAAACTGTCCATAGTCCGTCCTTCCATTTGATCTTCTTACCCTCTTTATACGTCCGTCCATAATAGGAGATTCCAACCTCGTAGATACGGGTCCCCCGCACCTTAGCAATTTTTACAGTGACTTCCGGTTCGAATCCAAAGCGCTTTTCCTTTAATGAAATCTGCTGGACAAGGGCAGTACTGAATAACTTATACCCTGTCTCCATATCTGTCAGGTTCAAATTCGAGAACATATTGGAAAGAAAAGTAAGGAAGCGGTTACCGATCGTATGCCAGAAGAACAGGATTCGATGTGGACTGCCTCCCATGAAGCGTGAACCGTAGACGACATCACCATAGCCTTTTATAATGGGGCATAACAAGGTATTGTAGTCACTTGGATCATATTCAAGGTCTGCATCCTGGATCAACAGGTACTCCCCGGTGGCATTGAGGATACCGGTATGGATGGCGGCTCCCTTTCCCTGATTAACGTCGTGACGGAAATATTGAATTTGTAAATCGGGATTATCCAACACATAATCTCTGATCACCTGGTCTGTCTCATCCTTTGAGCAATCATTGACCACGATGATTTCCTTTTCTATATTATGGATGAGTTCCACTTCCTGAATTTTATCCAGGACAGTCGTGATGGTTTTTGCCTCATTGAAGGCTGGAACAATGATAGATAACTTATGTATGCGCGTTTCTATTTTTTTCGGATACCCGTTAATGGGTCTTTTGATTCCGGGAATTGTTGTTATGGGTTGACCAAGAGTCTCATGCATAGAAAAAGATTTAATGCCCCTGTTTTAGAGAGGTAGAACTATAAAAAACCGTATAGTTTCTGATTTGTATTGCTGGTATTAATACCAACAATGGCAATCTGCTTTGTTCTCAACCTGCCGGAAACAGCTCAGACGGGATGGCCACATGTGCTTATGATGTACCCGTTTTTAAGCACACATTAATTCAGTCCAGGCTGCTCCGTTGCCAGGTTGTATATATGGGATTGCTAAAATCGTCGCCTCATCCGAACCTTATTTGTCGATCGGTCTATGTATCCGATGTTGGTGTTTGACACCAACATCGGTATTCAAGATGGGAATGTAATCCCGGACTGAGGGGCTTGTCAATTATCGTATACAATATCGACAGACCACCTACCAGTCGGGCTGTATATATGGGATTGCTATAATCATTGTCTCATCAGAACCTCACTTTGTCGATCGATCTAGCCTGTTGAATTCCTCACCACACACTGCAGCCGCCATCATACCCGCCAGTGCTAGTTTTTAACGCCTATGTTTGATGAGCCTTTGGCTCAATGTTACTTATGATAAAAATGAAATAGTAAATCTCCCTTCGTTTAAATAATGGTATGTTTGCTGGGTCCTGGAATACCGGATGGGTGCGCCTAGTTCCTTCATTAAACTAAGGTATTCATATAAACTTCTTTGTGATATACCAATCCTTTCTGCCAGTTCTACCGGGGTCCCAGTGCTCTTGACACGGATCAATTCATCAAGCCTTTCCATTCTGTAAATAATGGTGTGCATCAGTCCCTTTTTAAGTATGCAATAAAATAATTGGTGCCTGGCGGTGATCCCAGACTCCGGCAACCTATCAATTATCCTATCCTGTAATTGACAGGCAACCTAGCCGACGGGTTGTATATATGGAATTGCTATAATCATTGCTTTCTTCGAACCTTATTTGTCGATTGGTTTCTCGCGCTGTTGGTTTTAAGACCAACAACTTTCAATATCCTTGATATAGGTGTTGTCGCAGCTAGACCCCGTCTTGAGACCGTTGGAGCCTGTCAAACCGCTGTTCTCATCTTCGTTGTTTGTGTTGAACACCAATAACGGCGATCCTTCATTTTCTATTTCCGTTGAGTATTCGTCTTTGAATCTATGGGCAAGTTACACCACAAGTATTATTCAAAACAAATCCAACTTTATTCTACTTATGTTCATTTTACGTGCATGTTTGCATTACAATATCTTTAAGGATTTACCATTAGACTACGTTGCTAAATCTGTATTCTATAGGTGTTATCCCTGTGTTCTCTTTAAAAACTTGCCCAAAATGGCTTTGGGTTTTAAATCCCAATTGACTAAATACATCTTTTACCGGAATTTCTTTGTCTGCCAATAATAGTTTCGCCTTGTCAATTTTTATTTTTTGATGGTAATCACGCAGGGTCATGCCGGTCTTTATCTTTATTCCCTTGTAAATCTTTTGTAATGAAATAGAAAACATCACGGATAGATCCTTTGCAGTTATGTTTTCTATGAAGTGGTCATGAATATATTCGATGGCTTGTTCAATGGCGTGTATTTCAGAAGGTCTCCATTGAGTGATTCCTGAGATGCGCATAATAGGTAAGGTTTGGTATTTTAGCTACAATGTCTTATTGAATATTGTTGAATGATCAAAGGGCTCGGGGACTTATTTTTGAGAGATATGTTCTCAATTCCATAAATATTGTCTAATAATATGTGCCCAACAGCAGCAGTACTTTCGCTGTGTGTGGAATATAGTCTAAAATTGCTCACTGCAATACCTGCAATTACAGGAAAAAATCCTATTGAGAACATAAGACAATTTTTGTACTTACTAAGATCAGAAGATTAACCAGGGAATGACAAGGAAAGGACAAATGGTGCAGAAAAGAGATATTACATATTATAAACTCGTTGACTCAATTTAAAAATATATTTCATAAATCCGTAACATTCGTCAAAACGACTACTCATTTACCTGTATGGATTGCATAAATATTTTAGGTATAAATGCAAATTATTTCATTCCCCGCAGGATTAATGCAGTAAAAGCAGTATTCAAATGACATATTTGTAGCTCTTTGTTGGTGTAACACTAACAATGGCAGTTTCTCTGCATTTTTATTGCGTTGAGATTTCCTAATTTGACTGCATGAAAGATGTATTTGACCTAATTTCGTTCCTGGAGGACCGAGTAGAATATACAAACCGCCATGGTATCGTAATTGATCTATTCAGGACCGGAATATATATCTGTTCTTGTTTTCCGGGCTTCGAGGATAAGCAGGATTATATTTCCTTAGATTTATGCCGTGAGTTTAAAACTGTTTCCGCATTTACAACTTATTTCTCTATCAGGTCCAATCGAGATTTAGAAAATATATGTCCTGAGCAACTGCTCGAACATTTCGCAATCGGAAATATGGATGTGTATTGCAACGTATATGATCCCTATTTTGGAGGCGATTTACGATTTAGAAAAAATGAAAATGGCCTATTTGGGTATGATGAAGATACTGATAAGTATCATTTCATTCCTACTCTCCTCTCATCGGCGAACGACTTTGTGCAACATACCTGTAACTACTTCTTACAGCAAAGCAACACGCCAGCGGGGAAAGTGGATTTCAGTAAAAGTTGATTTAACCGGTCTTGCTAATGTCGTGCTGATATTGGTGTTGAACACCAACATCGGCAGGGATCAATGACCTACAAATGAACCTTAGAAAAGACCTTGGTGAAGATGCTTGAGTAAATGATCGAATCCAGGCCGGTCCAGTTCAACAAACGGAAGCGGTGATTTGGGATTTTCGGCAGAAAAAATGGAATAGATCTCCTGAAAAACTCCATAGAGGCTATCCGGGGTGAAATCGGTGAAAGGGACCTCCCGCACGGCGAGATTATCCGGAACGATCATGATCTGATTGCGATACTTGGCAGGAAAAACTACGGGGGTATTCCCAAAATTTAGCCGGGCGAGGTGATTGGACCGAAATGTAACAGAGAGCTTTGCCCAAATGTCAGCCTTCGTTTTCTCCCTGATTTTTCGCAGGATGGTAAGCAGGTATAAAAGGCTTAAAAATGGCTGGGTGGTACCTACTGGTATAGGATTCGTGCTGGTATACTCCGAAAATTCATAAACGATCAATCCCTTGTCTATTTTAAGCCTTTCCTGGGTAAAATAGTTGTTAATATTTTTTACTTCATCTTTAAACTCGAACAGAAACGCTGGATGGTGGGCAATTTTACGTTGATCATTCAGTATCCATGGAAAAAAGTAGGCGGGGCTGTCCCCGGTAACGACATTTGAATGCAGGTGATTGTAAAACGCCAACAGGGACCTATTGGCCATAGCAGGCACCTCCAACCGGAAAATCCACTTAGAAAAATAGGGCATATTATAAAAAGCCAGCAGTTCGTTCGCGTCCGACAGCTCTCCGGACTGGTCCAGTCCGAGGGGATAGGCGGGAGAGGTCTGGCCTAAGCTTTGGGGCTCTGGCGGCTTCGGGTATCCGGGTACTTCATCAGCGCTCCGGAATAGCCCAGGCTTTCCTAAAGTAGGCTTGACATGAATGGAACGGTCATGGATCGCATGCCGGAGCGTAGTAAAATCCTCTTCAAACCTGGCGTCGTCTGTCATATCTACGTACAGGACTGATTTTAAGAATTTAGGAATAGCCGTGGAAGGATCTCCCCTTCGAAGAATAGGGATAAATTTTTCGCTGGATTGATTCTCTAAGAATTCCTGAGCGATCATGGAGGTTTCATATCCTGCCCCCCCTTTTCGGCCATCAGCCTTCGCTTTGAACGGCGGGGTCATTACTAACAACACCTTGTCCACGCTATCCACGGCCTTTTCCATGAAATGTGACAAAACCATCCCCGGCCGCAGCTCGTATTGATCTACTAACGCGTCTATGCCGTTGTCCATCAATCGGTCAGCAAGGTTTCTCACCCACGCTTCATGCGGTGCGCCATCCCTGGAATAGGAGATCATGACTTTGCGGGGTTTATCGGAAAGGGGCGCTGGAGGAATATTCATCACGCGGATAATCTTTAATGATCGCAAAATTACCTTTTTCAGTAGAATGAATATGTTTTTAGATACCTTACAACCCTATTTTTAGAGACTATAACCCTAAAATACCCCCTAAAATAAGTATAAAAATTCGGAGACCCTGACCGGGAAAAATCAGACACTCAGCTGGCCTTTTCCGATGCGCGGGTGTTCTTTCTTGCGGGAAAGTTTGATAGTCAGCGTTATCCCCTGCCACAGGCGGCAGTAGTAATGGATTAATCGTAGATTACGCCCTATTAAAACAACTGACTTATGGTGGAACATTTCACTAAATTTCGGGAACTCCCCTTGTGGCAACAGTTGGAAGGCAAGGTTGGAAAAGAAGAACTGGCGCTGGTTGAAAAACATGTGAGTGGTATCCTTCCCCAAATGGAACATTATGTTGATACTTTCCCCACCTATACCCTCCACAATCGGGAACATATCCATAACGTGATCCGAATTATGGGCGAAATTCTGGGCGATAGAATTAGTTCAGTTACGGGTTTGGAGGCCATGGTACTAATATTAAGTGCGGCTTACCATGACTACGGAATGGTCTATTCGGATGAAGAAAGAAAACACATAGCTACCTATGAAAATTTCAACAAGGAATTTTTAGTGGAGCAAACTGCTGCCCGCGTTCAATTTGAAAAAAATGGTAAAGTCGTTTCCAACGAGCTGCCTACCTGGTATTGCCGATGAGCGCACGCGGTCCGTGTATGGCCAAAACTACAGGAAATGGCGGAGACAACGGGGCCATTATTGTGGAATGGCCTTCCGCTCCGGGAAGAACTGGGGCAGGTTTGCGCCAGTCATAACGAACCTGCTGAAAACTTACGCTGGGACGACAAAAGGTTTTCGCCGAATTTTCAGGGTGAATGCGATCTTCGGTTTTGCGCTTTTGCTACGATTAGCTGACATACTGGATTTTGACAACTCCAGAAGCCCCCAAAGTGTCTATGATCTCCTGGACCTCGGCAACCCGAAAAACCACGCAGAAGAGATTAGCCGGGATGAATGGCAAAAACACATGGCGTCCCGCGGCTTCAAATTTCTCCACAAACCGGATGGCAGTCCTTTGTTATTCAGGGCCGCCCCTCCCCTCCTTATATTGAACAAGGAATCAGAACCTTCCTTGACCTAATTGATTTTGAATTAAGCGCAGCCAGAAAGGTGTCGAAAGTATGTTCTGAAAAATGGCAAAACTTTCCTTTCCCCGAAAAGATCGACCGTAGCGAAATACGCAGCGACAACTACGTATCCGGGAGGTTTCGGTTCTCCTTATCGGAGGACAAAATCCTAAATCTCCTCACCGGCGACAACCTATACCCTGACCACTTCGTTTTTATCCGTGAGCTCTTGCAAAACGCCATAGACACCGTCAGACATCGAGTCTTTATCGAACGAAATGACAAATCAAAAATCGAACCCCGTCCAATAACGGTATCCTATTTCAAGGACCCAGAAGGCTACTATTGGCTACGGGAAGACGACTGCGGAATGGGAATGAGCCAGGACATTATTGAAAAATACCTGCTCAATAAAGGCAATTCCTACTACCAATCCGACGAATTCAAATTACAAAAAATTGAAATCCGCGCTAAAGCAGGAGATGATTTTGTTCCAATAAGTCGATTTGGGATTGGCTTACTTTCATGTTTTATGGCCTGCGATGAGATTGAGATCAGCACATGCTATTTCAACATCGAAAAAGGCGAATCAACAGAGAAGACCCGTTTATCAATCGAGGGACGTGCGGGTTACTGGGTGATTCGATCCGATAAAAAGCACCACGTAGCAGACAAAATGCCTGCCGAAGGAGGATGGGAAAAGGGCTACCGAAGTGAACCAGGCACCTCCATCGCTTGCCGGATAAACACCGCCAAAGAGGTCCGGGGGCTTCACATCGAACGACAAATTGATCGGTTTTTACTGGCGCCAGAAATCCCCGTTGATTTTCAGGGGAAGTTACTTGGCGGTGACCGGGAGGAAATGGCGATGAAGCCCTGGTGTGAACAAAGCAGAACATCCCTTCCAGGCGACTTTCTTCAGAAGTGTAGCGAATTTCTTGAAACAGAGGTCGCAGGTATTGACATTGAAATACGGCCAATCGATTTAAGTAAAAAATCGGCCGATGGCAATTTAACCGGACAATTGGTGCTTGTGATGCCACATATAACAATGAAAAATCCTTCCAGTAAATTTTCCCTGGGTGATCATTTCCAATTGAGGTCAGAAGAAAAAAACGTCATTATTGTGTGCGAAAAAACCATGAAAGGCCCCGACGGAAATCAAATTAAGAGTGAAATCCTTCATGACATTAGCCACCTCACAACGTCCATTCGGGTCCCGGAAAAATTCCTGGAGGGTGCTGCCGGTCACACCCAATTTCTATGGCCGCGGGTGAGCCATAATGGGATAGTTGTGCAAGACAATGAACAACTGTTACAATTTCATCTACCCATTTTTGATCGCTTTACTCATTTCCTGAACAGGCAGTCGACCTATTACCTATCAACAGGCTTGTATTGCTTCCGGGATGTCTTGTTACCCGAGTTGCAAGTTTCCCGAAGCAGTATAAAGTATTTTACACCTGAAATCATTGGGCATGTCCTTTACGCTACCCGGGAAATGAACGAGTATTCAGTTGACGATTTCCCTACTTTTTCCTACCTACCCGACCTGGAGGGAAAACAACGTCACTCTCAACGCATTTGTACGATCCAGATGTATGAAACGGTGGGTTTGTACCAAAAGGATAAGGACTATTGGCACCAGTTGCCTTGCCTGCTTTTGAAAGACGGAATGATTACCATAGAACAGGCGTTGGAGTTGGCTAAAACCGGACCAATTGCTTTTCAAACCATGAACTTTCAAAATTTGTGGTACTCTAATCTTATCAAATATATCCTTCTCAAAAATCTTGTTATCCTGTATAAACCAGACCAAGATGGCTACTATCTCGAAGGGCGTCAGCCGGATCACCCGATTGAGATACCGGGGAAATGTAAGATTATTCCAACCCATGCGGTTCATGGAGAGCGTTGATGCCAATAAAGCGGTACTTGGTAATGGCAGCTTCAATATCCTTCATCCTTTGATAAAGTGGTATCTCAACAATGCTGAACTTATTAGGAAAGACTTCGCATATTATGGATACCAACTTTTTAATGAACTTCTAAGTGACGCAGCTTCGCAATCCAGGGTTGTAGCAGTCAACGAAATCTTAGAGCGTCTACAAGTCCTTCTTCCTACTAATGCAAAACCATCTGTCGATTTAAATATAACCGAAGACGATTTACTTGTAAAAAAGTCCGCTACCTTCTTAGAGGGACGAATATAAAGAGCAGTCTTTATGTCGAGGGTAGCAAGCAGTAAGACTAGGTAGATACATAAAATAAAATTTTAGTCCAGCGCGGTGTGCCTTTCACAACGTTAAAAGAGGAACTGATAACATAATAGCGAGAAAAAGCAGGAAAAAAGCTAATGTTGAGGCCGTAAAAATGTAGTTGCATGAAAGCACTTGAGATCGATCCGCAGTCCCAACAAGTAAAAACCGTAAATTTTGAGCTAAACAGCCGAGGAGATTTTAAAACCGATTTTCGAGGCACCGCCGTATCATATGGCCAAGAATTCGCAAAAGGAGATATTCTGTATTATGATATCGACGGCGGAAAAAACGGAAATAACCGGGCATTTATGCTAAAAGACTCCGGGGAGGCCGTTTTTGGGAAAGCATACGTCATAGCAACGTCGAAACAATCGGAATACTTTAAATGGGTGAATACGCGATATACGGTGAATCAATTGATGAACGAAATCGTCTTTTGTAATAAAGAAGAATCTGATGATTTAAGGTGAACAGATCGGCCAGGTAGGGGCTAAACAACAGATAACGACTCCTGGCCAGTAATTTGTAATTGCATGAGAGTATCTACATTGGTCGGGATTTCCGGCTGAAAAGGTTGCTTTAAGTGTTTGGCCTGATGGAACTGCTCGTTTAATAAACGCCAGAAATAATATAGAGTTGTATTTCGTCCTACTCGGTCAATTTGGTTGTAGGTGAAACACTAACAAAGACTCGGATATTGCACCCTTGCTGGTATTTACACCTACATGATAGCACCCATCGAGGCTGCAGATTTGAAATTGGTTATGTTACAAAGATCTTGTTGAATAACGGTACGCGGAATCCGAGTTGTCGGTGTTTAACACCAACAACGGCGCCTTATTTATCTTTTAAAAAGTTAAACTGATGATCAAGCAATTCTTTCGGATGAACACCAAGCCCAACAGCCAATTCAAGAAAGGTTGAAAATGTAAAATCCTTTTTGCCATTCTCAATCATACTTAAATTGCCTTTTGTAACATCACATCCGGATGCTACCTCATCTTGACTTAGACTTAAATTTTCCCGAATTTCTTTTAAGAATTTCCCAAATTCCTCCAATCGTTTCCTATCCCTTTTCTCGTTCATTTTTTGCGGTTAGCTAATGAATTGGAAAGGGAAGGTTTTTTTCGAAAAAAAGTGTTACAAGATCTTGCAACAACAGATTAATTTCATAACTTTGAATAAGGTTATAAATGTGTTTTAATTTATTCAGCAATAAAAATAAAGACAATAATATAAAAAGGAAAGGCATATAATATTTGGAGCTATTTGCTTAGAATCTCGTAACCGAAACCTCGCAATTTTCGAACATGCACGGGACAATAAGTGAAGAGCCCACGTTATGCGTGGGTTCTCTCTTATACGTGCATAGGCCTTGCGAGGGCCTCGGTTGCGGTAAGACGAGACCTGCGCTATTTTATTTATTAAATGACCGCTTGTTTCCTGCATTCAGTTACAATTTATCTTTCATCTCTTTTACTCAAAATCTGGCTTATGTCTAAATTTCTGGACCATCCGGAATTTTACGATATACCTATTTCTCTATCGGCTGGGCAACAAAATAATCCTTGTGCGGTCGCTTCAGATTTATTCGTAGATCTCAGTATAGCTGAACCTCCGCAATTTATTCCGGTCCTATCTGAAACAAATTTGACGGGCAATGCAGGATCGTTAGTCAAGGCTGATAAGAGAGTCAAGCCAATTTATTTTTTAAGAAAGCTTAGGGTTGTGATTCTCAGGTTGGCTATCTTGTTGCTAGGGGATTTGAGACGAAACAAGGTGAGGGTTCTTGAGAGGCACAGCGATGACGGCCGGTAATAATCCTACCTTGTTTGCATTTCACCGTATCTCTTTTCATTTTTGGTTATTTGCTAAACTTATTGCAATCTTGCATCCATGCACCAACCTTTTCTAACAGTCAATGGTTACCACTAAAGAAATTGAAATACTGACGACCTGGAACAGCCAAGACATTTCGGCCCTTCATGAGATCCATTCAAAGTATCATGCTGCGCTTTCTGCGTATGCAAAAGCCTTGACGGGTGGTACTCAGGACGCGGGGGATATTGTTAATCAAGCGTATATAAACTGTTGGAAGGCCAAAAAAAAATTTTCAAGCCTTGGTAAATTACGGAGCTATTTATTCACCACGGTATTAAATTTATTCCGCCAAACCCTACGGAATGATGGCCGCAAAAAAAAGGTATTTGATAAATTACAATACCATTCTGCTAAATATGCGGAAATTGATAATTACCTGATTGATGCCGAAGTATACCGAATTGTAATGGATCACATTCAGCATTTGGCGCCACAGGCGCGACTCATTTTCACATTAACCCTGAGAGACGGACTTACAACCGACGAAATCGCCATGCGGATAGGTACAACCACTAAAAATGTATTGAATCACAAAAGAATAGGAGCTAATGTCATTCGTAACTTATTGAAAAAGAATAATTTACTTTCACTCCTGACTGTCTCGGCGGTGTCTTCTTTCTTAAACAGCCTATAGTTGCTTACCGATTCAAAAAATATTTCTTTGTTGGGACGTTACTTTTTTTCAGTCTGGGGATTATATACTCAATGCGTTATGATCCGGAGGAAATATCACGGTTAATTGCCAAACAATTGGAGGGAGAAAACTTTTCCCCCGACGAGGAACGGCAATTGCAAGCTTGGACGAGGCAGTCACCGGCTAATCAGCGTATTTATGAAAGTTGGATCGATGATGAAAAGATGCTGGCTAAAATAGCAGAATACTTATCTTTTGACGAAGAGGCTTCCTTGAGAGATATTATTAGTAGGCTTGAGAATCCTTCCGGGCAATGGGGGCAACAAAAAGCTAGTACGCGGCCATTTCTGATGGCAGCTGCCATTTTACTCTGTCTTATCGGGGGGTGGTTTTTCTACCGGTATTTATATCATACGCCCCACACGGTTCCAGATTATACCCTTACCCGCAACGAGGTGTTTCTATCAGGTAAGCCCGCAACCGTCTTAAGCTTTGCCGATGGCTCCAGTTTGGTTTTGGATAGCCTTCGACCTGGGCCTGTAAAAAATAAGGCTGGAATAACTATTGATATGCCGAGTATCGGGAAGTTAGTGTATAGAGATTCCCTTAGAGATCCTACAAAACAATCATTTAATCGACTAGACAATTCGTACATCAAACAATGTCAGGTAACCCTGCCGGATGGTTCTGAAGTTTGGCTGAATGCAGCTTCTTCGTTACGTTATCCGACGATTTTTTCTGGTAAAGAACGAATCGTAGAGTTAACAGGGCAGGCTTACTTCAAAATTGCACCAGATCCAGCGCATCCTTTTAAAGTACGACTTGTAGATAGCACCCAGGGGGGCGGTGCGCTTCAAATAGAGGTTTTAGGTACCAGTTTTGATTGCTCCAACTATCAACGTCAGGAATTTCCGCAAACAATTCTCATAGAAGGGGCTATCAAACTTAGCAAAGGTGGAGCGGGTGTAATTTTGAAACCTCGCCAGAAGGCCAGTTTTAACCCAGCTAATAATAAGATAAGAGTCGACAGCATTGAAAGTTACAGCGATTGGCGGGATTCGAATTTCGTATTCTCCAAAACGCACTTCGTAGACGTGTTGGAACAATTCCACAATTGGTACAATATTGACTTTATCTGCACGGATAAGATTATCCTAGGTCGTGGGGTGACTGCCGATTTCCACAAGAGCGACAAGATTGAATTTATTCTGAATATATTTCGGGATGGACTACCGGGGATGCAATATAAAATTAATGGCAAACAAATCCGGATTTGGAGAAGTTCCGAAAAGTAACATGTTTTTTGTATATCTCTTTTAGGTTGGAATAGCAAGGACACAGTTCGGGCGGTCGGTGTTTTGACACAAGACCCAACGGATAAGGTTTAAAAAAGGTCGGAGCATTTCAATGTTCTGGCAATTATTTCGTGTTATCGAACAATGCATTGCGTCCGTGTTCGAATTAATCAATACCAACTGAGAGATGGCGAGAATAGGCAACAATCGATTTGCAACCAACGGTTAATGAGCTCTTTATCATAGTCAAATCCGCTCTCACGTAGGATAAGGTTTAATGGTTTAATGGCTAGTGATTAGATTCCCTGGTAAAGGAAGGGCCAGGGAGTTTTTTTAAAAAAGGAAATTAGAGTAGTACTTTAGTTGGCCGAGAGTGTTTTAACACTTCATAAATGCAGTTCATATAAACGTTATAAAAGTAGTTTTGAAATGTATGCTAACTGTCACTCGATTAAAACTAAAACTTTAAAATTTTTGCTAATATCAAATAAACAAGTATTTTTATAATATCTATTTTTCGTTTTGTTAAAGTAACCTTTTCTGCGTCTTGTTATTGCTGGCAAGATAGTATTAAGACTTCAAGCCAGCCTGTTCTCCTTGCTATATACTGTGAACCTAAATCATAGCTTTTCTTTCAGATAAAACTGAGAGGTCTATGACTATGCTACCATCTTGTAATTCCAATTTAAATAGATAAATAGTACATGTAGCTATGCGTTGCAATCAGTGGCCGCATGCTCAGTCGGGAGGGAATTGCCTAAATAATAACTTCCACGGTCTTGGACTAGGGAGTGCAGCAATAAACGAAAAATAACCGGATCAATACAATATTCAAATGACGATTTTTTTAAAAATATAAAGACTTATAAGAGACCCTTATAAGTTGAAGTTTGGTTGGAATAGCAAGGACACAGTTCTGAGGGCCCGGTGTTTCTACACAAGAGCCCAAAGGATAAGGTTTAAAAAAAACCGGGTCATTTCAATGACCTGGTAATTTTAAAAATAACACATCAATATATACGATCACGGTAGTTCTTTAATTTAGTCAGTCCCTTAGAATAAGGTCCGGAAGCAAGGATTTCATGGTGATCTCATGCCAGAAATTCCTAAGTTCTTTTTTGTAAACCATAAGTGCCGGGTTATTTCCATAACCTGCCTTCTTAAACTTTCAAAGATCTTTAAGTCATATTCATGACATGAGCTCTTTGTTAATTGTTTTTTTTAAATGATACTATTATCCGGGTTATTTCCATAACCTGGATTTAAAGCCAAAGTCAAAAAGAAAAAAATAGTTTTACCATTACCTCTCAACGTACATCAATATAAATAATTATGAGTGAAACTTAACTTCAAGTGACACTTTAAGTTTGGTTGGAATAGCAAGGACACAGTTCTGACGGCCCAGTGTTTCAACACATGAGCCGAAAGGATAAGGTTTAAAGCAGCCAGATCATTTCAATGAGGATGGCTAAATTTATTATGTCTAAAGACATAGATTTATGTCAAGAGCCGGGTCATGTCAATGACCCGGCATTTATTAGTTATACGAATCCGAGGGACGTCTTGGTAATAGGCAAAATAAAGAGAGCTGTCAAAATGATAAGTTAACAACATTAATACCTGGATTAGAAAATGTTTTATCACCTAAATTAACTGAAATGAACGTTGCTAGTTCGGAAAGAAAAATAATAAATGTAAACACTTTAAACATCTAACTACTTTGAAAACGCCTGCAGATAATAAATATTTACTCAAGTTTGGAAAGAATTTGAAACGCATTCGAAATGGAAAGAAAATATCTCAGCGTAAGCTGGCCGCCAAGTCAAAAATTGATGATAGCAAGATATCCAAAATCGAAAAGGGACAGATTAACATAACATTTACTACTGTGTTGGCACTTGCAAAGGGTTTAGAAGTACCGCCTCTGAATCTTTTAGACTATCCTTAATTAAATCCGTTTTTAAGGGGAATGGATTGCCGAATTATTATTTAAGCCTTGCCACCAAACCCAATTTTAACTCAACCGGATTCCAAATATGAACTCACTATTCAAACTTTTTCGCTCCATTCATCCTATGGCCGAAGATCTTCGGAACCATCTGGAAGATATTCTAAAGGAAACCAAACTTGAACGTAAAGGATATTTATTGAAATCAGGGCAAGTTTGTGAGAATATTTATTTCATTGAAAAAGGGCTGCTTAGAAGTTTTTATGTAAAAAACAAAAAAGAAATTTCATTGAGATTCATGAAAGAAGGTGAAATATGCGTGGTTTATGAAAACTTTTTTAATCGGCGGCCTGGGTTTGAATATATTCAAGCTATTGAAGATACTCTGACTTATTATATTACTTACCAGGAACTGGAAAATATTTACACCCAATTCGTCACCTTTAACGTGACTGCAAGAATATTAATAGAAAGATGTCAAATTTTTGAAAAGGAGCGGTTAATGGCTATGTGGATGCAAAGTGCGGAAGATAGATACACATGGTTTGCCGAAAAGTGCCCGGAATTAATGCAAAGAATTCCTGCCAAACAGATCGCCTCTTACTTAGGTATGACCGAAGTGATGTGTAGCAATATAAAGAGAAGACGAGATCTCCCAAGGCAGATTAATTGAATATTCAACTCATAAATATACAAAGCAATGAAGACATCCCTATCTCATTTGCCGGACGACCGGAGAGCACATATAAACCATTGTGTGCAGGTAATCATTAATTATTTAAAACCGAATAGAATATTCTTATTTGGTTCATATACGTCTGAAAAATGGGAAAAGGATGAAGAATTAGGTAAAGGTATTAATTATCGAGCGGACATAGATCTGGTAATAATCATGAACACGGAATCGCAGATAACAGCGAAAGACATTGACAAGATGATGGGACGAAACATACCACTTAAAATAAATTGCCTATTTCAAAGCGAATTGGAATTGGAGAAAGCCTTATTCGCGGGCAATTTTTTCTTCTTGGAACTACAAAGGGAGGCAATATTACTGCATGACAGTGAAATTACCACCATACCAATTGCAAAAAGAAAATTGGCACTTGAGACTGCCGAATTTCTTAAAATGAACTATACGCACCATTATTATAGGGGTAGGTCATGGTACGAAGTAGCCAAATTGTGCCTGAATTCGAACCATTTAATACTGGCGACCTATCAACTCCGCGAAGTCTCAGAAAACATTTATTCAGCTATTTTACTCGTTTTCCAAGGATATATTCAGCCTAATTGCAAAATACAGGATTTCTATCGTCTTACTAAGCAATATTCAATTAGATTGGCCGCCGTATTCCCACAAAATAACAAAGATGAAAAGCACCTGTTTATGCTTTTGCAAAAATCTTCTACAGTGGGAAAGTATGAAAAAGGGAGCATGATAACAAAACATGGAGTAGTGATATTATTCAATAGAATTAAGGAACTAATAAGCATTGCGGAGGAAATCTGCATGTACAAAATCACTGCTACACTTCATAGTAACAGATAAATAGACATTTAACAAAATAGAATTTAATGCCCACAATTTTAATAAGTATTTCCAGCGGTCGGAGTATTTTACTTCCAGAGGAAGAAGCGGCAAAATGGGCCCAGCTAATCCAAAATAGATTCACAACGCTCAGAATGGCAACAAATCTGAGCAAAAGAAAGATTGCGTCAAAATCGGGAGTATCTGTTTACCAAATTGAAAAGATCGAAACCGCCTATTTGCGGTGCAAGGTCGGCGCTGTTAAGAATCTCTGTAAGTTCTATAAAATAGACCACCAGGAAGTAATTAATTTTCAGGTTGATAAAGTGAAATTATAAACAGTAAAAATATATTTAATAGCTGCCATTGAATTGTTTAAGGTTTAATACCATTCTTAAAATAAATTGCTTATGGCAAAAGGATATCTATTCGGACTTGGGTTCTTCCTTTCTCTCGCTTCGCTCGTCGTGCTTTTTATTGGACTAATCACAGCGCTTAGAAAAGTAAAGCCTAAGAAAGTAAAAATGTCTCAATTTAAAAAGTATCTAGATAAAATCATTGAAGAACAAAAATATGAAGAAGCTGACTTCATTAACAAACTAATTTATGAAAATATTGATGAGCATGAACTGGAATTGCCGAAAGGGTATTCTTTAAAGTCCAAAAAGAAATTCAAATTTAATAAAAATGGCAGCATCCAGCTTAGGGGAAAAACGAGAATCATTAAAGACGAGGACTCTGCAAATAAAAAGGGGGTTAACAGCGACACGGCAAATATTGAAGGTGCCAGTGGCGACCTTTCTATTGTTGATAATACGACTACGGGCCAAACAAAACTTAAAAAGAGGAAAGTGATGGTCTATTTAGGTCTTCTTACCATTTGTTTGCTTATTTGTTCAAAGTAAAAATAAGAGACAATCTTAATAATGCGTAAGTATATCAAAACTGACTCTTGAATCAATTATTTACAATAATTATATGGAATTATACCCACATAATAGAAATGCCTACGAAAGTGCTATACGTATTTTTCAGGAGAAAAATGAAACGTGTATTATTCACCCTACTGGGACAGGCAAGGCTGTAATTATTGGAAAATTTATTTTTGACAACCCTGAAGCTAAACATCTTGTCCTTGCACCAGGAAAGCACATTTTTAATGAAATCGGGAAACATTGTAATAGCAAAAATGTCAGGTACAGAACCTACCAGGGGATCAAATCGGCAGAAATTGTTCAACACCTAGCAGGGCTTGATTATATATACCTGGACGAGTTTCACAGGATTGGGGCAGAGAAGTGGGGACCAAGGATATTTGAAATAATAGAGGCGAACCCGGCAGCTAAACTCCTGGGAACTACTGCCACTCATATACGTTTCCTAGATGGGCAGAGAGATATGGCGTCTGAAATATTTAAAAACAGCATAGCTTCTTATATATCACTCAGCCGGGCGTTTATGGATGGCATATTATGGTCACCCAAATATGTGAATGCTCTATATTCAATTGATGAAGAATTCAGGTTGTTAGCCGCTAAAATCAAAGGTTCTAATTCTGATGATAAAAAGCTGCTTGTATCTGAGCTCCGGGGAAAGGTCCTCAACTGGAAACAAACATCTGGCATTGACACGATTTTAAAAAAACACTTGCCCAATTCAAGGAAGCGGATTATTGTCTTTTGCAATGGTTTAAGAGAAATGAGATCTGCCGACTTGTTATTGATGCCGATCCTACAGCAAATTTTCTCAAATCCACTTTCATTGCATGTCCATTCTCTATTCAAAACGTCTCATAATACAAAAGCAATTCAGGCATTCAGAGATCAGGATAACATCACCAAAATCTTATTCACCGTGGATAAGATGAATGAAGGTCTGCACGGCAAAGATATTTCCGTCGCGATTTTAATGAGGAAAACATCTTCACCTATTATTTTCTACCAGCAAATCGGTCGGTGCTTTTCAATTGGCCAGACCGAACAACCGATAATATTTGACCTAGTTAACAATTTCAAAAATACTCAGGTAGAAAGATTTAAATCCGACCATGAGCATGAAGTGTTTGATTATTCACGGCCCGTCAATAATGATAATAAAACGGTGTCTGGAATAAATACAAACAGAGCCATTATAGAATTTTTAGATGAAACACAGGGCATCCGTTCGATCTTTAAGGAATTTGAAAACCGAATTGAATCCTGGGAGATTTACTTCCGGCAGGCAGAAGCCTTTTGCCAAGAATTTGGTCATTTGTATGTGCCTAAAAAAAGCCGATCACTATATAACTGGATATATTTTCAACGGCTATCGTATAAAGAAAATTCCCTGGAAAAGGAAAAAATAGAGCGACTCACTGCGCTCGGAATGGATTGGATGAGAAGCATAGATGATTTGTGGATTCGAAATTATGACAAATTGAAGAAAATTGTTGAAACGAATGGCGGAGAACCTGCAATTATAAATGATCTTGGATTATATGAATGGTTAAGGTTACAAAGAAAGAAATTCGCAAAAGGGAAGTTAAATGAGTCATATAAAACATTGCTAACCACGATAATATCTTTGGAGCAACCAAGGACTAAATTATGGAATGAAAAATTACGAATTCTAAAGGAACACAAGGAGCAACATGGGACGTTCAACCTAACCCAGAAGGATCCCATATACAAGATAATTATAAATGTAAGGGCTGCATATAATAACGGCACATTGCCAAATGAGGCTTTGAACTCGTTGAAAAATATGGGATTGCCTTTAAAATCAAGCAGGACATGGGAAGAAAGCTTCAAAATGTTACAAGACTATAAAAATGAACATGGTCGCTTCCCTACGGTTGCAGACAACAATCGGCTTGCTGGCTGGATGCATCATCAACGTTATCAATACGGCAAAAAGAAACTAAAGAAAGACTATGTTGAGCCGCTTATAAAATTAGGGGTGATAGAAAATCAAACGTATAAGCTACCATGCAATGGCGCCAGTTTCTTTACGGTAGCCGGTGGAAACTTTTAGCAACTGCAAAAATAGGTTTACTAATAACAATTTGAATATCAACCAATTGCAATCTTATAAATTTTTATTGTTTTCAGGTTACAGGATTGAAAAAAAATAATTAATTTACTTATAGTTAAATAGACAGCCAGGGGAGTGCCCCGAGTTACGTATATTACTTATTATTACTGTAGTCCTTATTTGTCCTTGTCTGTGCGTTTCATTTGCTATCCAACCTATCATCTTAAAAATGATAGGGTTATGCATTATTCAGAAGCAACAACTTCAAATTTCATTTTCCCATTCAATAATGGTGATCCTGCTGCGATACATCTATTGCGTAGCAGGTATACTCGTTCTCTTCAATCGTTTGTCCGGGAAATATTAAATAACGATGAAATAGCACTTAAGATAACAGAATCAACTCTATCAAGCTGTATAGAGCAACATACCTATTTAAAAAGCAGGGAAGGGATTGAACAATTTCTATTCTATAACGCGATCTTAGCGTGCCAGGAATACTGCTTGAATTTTCTGCCTAGTCATATCTTAAGTTTACTTGAAAAGTTCAAGAAGCAAATCCTTACCAATCCATCCAATTTCGCATATAAGCTAAGTACAAAATCGATAGAAATACCAAATTTTGCCATGGCATTTAAAGACGGGAATCCCCTAGTTATTGCCATGGTATATCATAGATACCCAAAATTAGTAGAAATCGCAAACGGTAAGATACAAAACCGAGAAGAGGCCTATCGAATATGTGATAATGTATTTCACGAATGTCTCGTTAAAAAATCGACTTTTTTCAGCCGGCATGAAATCGAAAACTTTCTGGAGACGAAAGTAGACTTCCACTGTAGACAATTTAAACAAAAAAATAATTCCTCGATCGGTCATATTAAAGTGCCATCTCCAAATTTGACGGGTCAATCGACAAATATGATATTGAGTATGGATAAATTTATCTTAGCATCTGATCCAAGAAATATCCGAGAATTCGTTCAACCTATACTCCACACCGTTAAACCAATTGGGTTGATAATACCAACTCCAAGAAAAATAGAAACGGAAATTATTTTCAGGCATTATGAACTCACAACTTGGAACACACCGTTTGAAGATTGGACATTGTCAATTTATCAAGCTTTTGGATCAGATTTTATTGGCATTTCTCTAGTGGAGGCATATGCCCTTTTGGATGATGCATGGTTGTGGTATCGAAAATATCTGAGTTGGAAATCGAAATATTGGAGTTACAAAGCCAAAAGGTACTTAGATAAAGATTATTGTTGTTATTGTGGATGCTATATTAAATTTTATTCAAAACCAACCATTGAACACCTCGTTCCACTATCGCGGGGCGGAAACGATCTAATCGAAAATAAAAAACCTTGTTGTTGGTTTTGCAACCAGGAGCGAGCTGACAGGTCATTGCCTTCCTGGCTCGAAAGCATGATCCTAAGTCTCCCACACCTAGTAGAAGAAGACAGAAATAAATTGGAGAATAAAATCGAAAATGTAAAGCATTGGATTGAATATATTCAAGCTGAAGGTGAAAAGCTATATCGTTCAGAGACAGATTACAATTGCTTTAAAAATATCGATTATTATTAATCTTTTTTTATTTAGATAGGTAAAATCGATTTAATCAAGGCAAACGAAAATCTAATCCAAAAAATGAGGCGATCCCGAAAATTTCAATTTATTGCTCATCCTGACACTGAGCTAAAATCAGGAACTATTATTTTACATACCAAGGATCCAGTCTTTATGATCCGATTAACTATGGGTGAGGAAGAAAAAGGAGGAATTTATAAAGAATATATTTATGATAATTTAAGAGGTGAGAAGACTTTGTGTGCCTTATCAGCGTTTAATTATTCAAGTATTCATGAAACATCGAAGACTGAACCCGTACTTCACTTATTGCTGGACAAGGCATGGGAATACTATTCCAATTATTTTCATTCTAAATATGAAAATTCGATTGGAAATTCGACTGATGGGAGAAGCTATTGTTGCTATTGTGAGATTGAATTAGGTTTGTCGTTGGCAACAAAAGAACATTTAATACCACTTTCCTGGGGAGGGAACGGTTCCAAAAAGAACACAAAGGATTGCTGTCTTTCATGTAACCAGGAAAGAGGCAGTAAGCCATTCAGAAAGTGGATAGATGAATTAGAAACTCAGTTACCGGTGCTTAAGGGAATAGAAAGGGCGAAAGCAGAAACTAAAATAGTTAACATTAAATTCTGGATTAATTACATTAAGGTAGCAAAGGAAAGGCTGTTCATGTCGATTGAAGATTATCATAGGCATATGAAACATTCAGGCACACGGGAAACAAAACAAACACGCATGGAGAGCCCATAAATATTATGTAAACTCAGCTTAAGTAAAATAAATTGCTAAAAATCTCCTAATCTAATAACACAAAGATCGGCGAATAAATTATTTAAGGTTATTTATGGAATTGTATCCGCATAATATGAGGGCATATGAAGTTGCAACACGCATTTTAGAAGAGAAAAACAAAACCTGTATCATTCATCCTACCGGAACAGGTAAGGCCGTAATTATTGCAAAGTTCATTATTGATAGACCACAATCCGCTCATCTTGTATTTGCACCTGGGGGTCATATTTTTACGGAAATTAAAAAGCACACTACTAGAACTGATGTTATATTCAGGACCTACAGCAGCATTCGGTCCGAAAAAGATGTTGACCAGCTCAAGGGATTAGATTACATATACTTAGACGAATTCCATAGAATAGGGGCAGAGATATGGGGACCTTGGATCATAGCGATTATTGCCGCAAACCCTAGAGCTAAACTCTTGGGCACTACCGCCACTCATATTCGGTTTTTGGATGGACAGCGGGATATGGCTGCTGAACTATTTAACAACAACATCGCATCCCATATTTCTTTGAACAGGGCATTCGCGGAAGGAATCCTGCGGGTACCCGTTTATGTAAACGCAATGTATTCTATCGAGGAAGAATACAGCGCTTTGACGAGAAAGATAAAGTATTCCAATCACGATAATAAAAAAATACTTGTCAGCGAGTTGCGTCAAAAGGTGATTGATTGGAATCGAACCTCTGGAATTGACACCATTATAAAGAAACATTTACCCGATACAAGAAAACGGATCGTCGTGTTTTGCAGCAATCTTGCAGAAATGAAATCTGCGGATACTTTGCTGATGCCAATCATGAAGGAAATATTCGATCACGTTATCTCGCTCCATATCCATTCTAGGTTCGGAGATTCCTTGAATAAGAAAAATCTTGCCGCATTCAGGGAACAGGATAAAACCACCAAGGTTTTATTTACAATAGATATGGTGAATGAAGGGTTGCATGGTAAAGACATTTCCGCAGAGATATTACTCCGGGGGACTAGTTCCCCGAATATATTTTACCAACAAATTGGAAGATGCTTTTCCGTAGGTCAGTCTGAGCAGCCTATCATCATTGACCTGGTAAACAATTTCAATAATATACAGCTTCAAATGTTTAAAGCAGACTATGAAGCGGAACAGAATTCTGCATTTAAAGAATTTAATGATGTATCTCTCGGCGTTTCAAATGAAAATATTGCGAATAACCCAATGATAGAATTTATAGATGAAACTATCGGGATCCGTGAATTGTTCAATGTATTCGCCAACAAAATTGAAAGCTGGGAAGTATTTTTCGAAAAATCGAAGACCTTTTACGAACAGTTTGGTCATTTATACGTACCCAGAAAAAACCGGAGTTTACATAACTGGATATACGATCAGCGGCAGGCGTATAAAGAAAATTCGCTTGAACCTGAAAAAATAGACCGGCTTACTGCTATAGGAATGGATTGGGTAAAAAGCTTGGAAAATTCATGGAATTTTAATTATAATAAATTAAAACATTGGGTTGAAGTTAATTTGGGTGACCCGGATTCAATAAAAGACTTACAACTCAAAACCTGGTTAATCCGCCAAAGAAAAAAATATGCATCCGGCAGTCTGACAGAAAAACAGCAAGAACTGCTAAATTCATTGGTTGCATTGGAAAAACCAAGGGAAATTCTGTGGAATGAAAAATTAGAATTGTTAAAAACACACTATGAAAAATATGGTGACAGCATATTTACCAAAAAGGACCCGATGTACAATGAAATTAAAAATGTAAGGGCAGCATTCAGAAGTGGTAGGATCCCTGAACATGTCCTTAAGACATTGCAAAAGATAGATTTTCCAGTTGAAGGAAACAAAACCTGGGAAGAAAGCTTGGACTTGTTGCGGCGTTATATCATCAAGCACGGTTGTCTTCCATCTATGGGAACCAATAAACCATTGGCGGGATGGATGATTCACCAGCGGTACAGGTATAGTAAAGGGAAACTGCCTGAGGATTATATCCAACCCCTTAGGGAGCTAGGAATACTTAAAACGGATACCATTGTCTTTCCAGGGAACAATCCTATTGAAGGTGCTGCTTAGGACTGTCACCCGTCCTAGTCAGACAACGTGGCTACTTGCTTGTTAGTCTCTACTGCCTGTAAAATAGGTCAGATTTGTAATGAACATGATTTAATCCGACAATCAGCATTAAGTACAGACTTCTCCTACTTACAGTTGCCAATATGTGATAGGATACAAGTTTTAAATGGTCCCCCATTCCAGGGGAACAGCTTTTATGAAATGACGGGTAAGATGGCGCAGGAATTCGGGGTTTATTCGGTTGAAGTTTCGCAGTGCATTAAAGTGGGGACCAAAAGATTGAATAAAAATGTGTTGGCTTAAATGTGCAATAGCCGGCATTTGATCGTCCAAAAGAATCAGACAAGTAGCAAATTAAGCCGACAATTGAGTATTTTACAAAAAATTTTGACTTTATTAGATTGCTGCGGCTTGCTTTTAATCAATTTGATTTTAGAAAAATAAACCAATTAGCTCATGGATGCCAATATTGTGATTAATAACGAGGAAATTCCTATCACGTGGGAAAATGGGATTAAGAAAGGGGTTATTCTTTATGTTCAGGCGCCAGGTATTATTAATGCGATTGCTGCAGTGCAATCGTTGCTTGACCAGTTGGGTTTCCACCAGTTCTGGTATAGCAATGAGGTGACTTGTCAAGCAGGGGTTTTTCAATTTGAAATTGTAGAAGCTGAAGAGACTGACTGGAAAGATTGGTCACGCCATGTATTACCGTCAATTATGACACCCAATGACCAATACAATCTTAATTAACCGATACGTCATCAATCTTGTAGTTAAAGCTTTATAGTGTTCTACTGTCGGATTAATTTTTGACTTGTTCATTTGTCAGTTTAAGTATTGCCCATTACATTAAATGAAAGTTCTCCATATCGAAACATCCACAACACCTTGGGCTTCCCTTTTAGAGCTTACCGATCAGAGACTAATCTGCCCACTATTTTGCATTCTTAAGTATCAGGTTCAAAAGTTCGTCATTTTTGGGGTCATAACAGCTTTTGATACTCTCAAAACGGGCTAAAGGAGTGTAAGTGGCATACGTATTTATGCAACCCGCCCTTTTTTACGTCCCACTTGTTCTTTAATAATTGTATCGCAGTATCTGCTATTGCTTTTTCCCCGAAGAGCCATCCAATGCCTGTTACAGCGGAGAATGCCTCATCTTTCAGAAATACGCTGCCTGGCTTTGCCCGTTTTATAAAATTGTAAAGGCAGAACAGGCCCTGCCGGAATTTTTCCCAACCTTCGTTGGTTTTACCCACCAATACTAAATTATGCGCAGGCGCCAACAGATAGTTGCCTATACCATATACCAGTTCATTGATCAAGGTAGCCTGTCTGCCTGAATTGATCTTTTCATTAATACGATCTCTTTTCTCCCGCTCTACGTTGGATGGGTCCTCGGTTTCTTCCAGGTAGAACTTGATTTGTTTTTTTAAAATCTGGTCTGGCTTCATGAATTCACTCCTTTACAGGTATTTAACCCATTCTTTACTGCTCTTGAAACTTACCTTGCCGATCTTATCGACATTATATCTGGTAACATATTGTAAGTGTACGTACAGATCGATAGTAGCACTTCCAGTATGGATAGCAGAACCCGGCTAGGGTACAACGCTTATGCGGGACTACAATACCTGATGCTGTTATAACACAACCCTTTCTCGGAATCTTTATACTATCCCTGGTACCTGAAAGGTATGAAATCTTTATTTCGTTTAATAATCGTATTCCCATTCAATTGTCATTCCGCCTGGTAAAATTCTTTCTATTTCACGACCGGTCCGGTTATAGTTCATATGGAACCGCCATTTCGATTCGGTTATAGAAGTACTTCAGATTCGCGGTCGCCCACGAGACACTTGTTCTTGGCCAAGGCTTCCCACTGTAAAGCGGCTTCGGGGCTTGCGCCCTAGAGCTGATACACATGCCTGGCGCATCACGAAAAAACCCCGCAGATGCGGGGCTTTTGCTGGCTCGAGGAAAAACTAAGCGACATTTTTCTTACCAGTCCCTTTAGTGAGATTCTTATTGGGATCTAGTAGCGGTTTAACATTATCCGGTACCTTACCAACATTCTGATTTTTTCCACCTGTAGTGGTATTTTCTGTTTTTTTGGTTCCATCTCCTTTGTTAGCACCTTCCGATTTCGACGCATTGAACTTCCTGAGGAGCGCATCCGGAGACATCATTTGTTTACCATCTTCTGTGCCCAGCTCGTTTCTGGGGGCGTTTAGCGATCTTAGCACGCCTTGAGGCAGAGCTGTCTCCTTACTTTGACTGACCTCCAATCCCTCGGTTTTGGTCATTTGTCTTTGTGTGACCAGTTCAACGGGTTCGCGACGTAACTCTCCAGTGGTGGGATCAATCACCTGCATGCCCATTTCTTTGGTGTCTTTCAAATTCAACATCAAGAAGACAGGAACTTGCTTATCAATCCCTTCAACTTTTTCCCTAACCTGCGCAAAGACTGGTTTACCAGTTTGCAGATCAGCCATCAGCTTATTAATCTGTGCGGTATTGGCAACGATGTTTTCCTGGCTCATCAGGGCTGACAGGTTCACCCTTTCAGCGTTGACACGGATGATGGGATGTTGGCCGGTCTGGGGATTTGTTTGAGTCATGTCAAACCTGGTGAAAACCATCCTTTTTACGTCCCGGTCGGTGTCCCAATCGGAATGCAGGACCGTTCCCCCCATGATCGCCGTATAGGAGTTGTCGAGCGTCATTCCTTTGGTTTTAAAATTCGAAATGAACTGGGTGGCGAGCTCCTTTTCGTCTTTGAACAAAGTTGCTTGAAAGCCATTGAAATTGTAAAGGCCTGGAGTTTTGCCTTCGGTCATTTTTGGTTGCCAGACCATCAAAAGACCATCTTCATACTTTTTGTGGGCCGGCGGATCAAATTTAATTTCTTTGTCGCCGGCGAGGATACCATCTGTAATGGCTTTGTCATACCTTCCTTCGAAGCCCGCCAGATTCATGGAATCCTTCATAATTTTTAAGTTCTTTTCTTCAATTGGTGTCATTGTATTAATTTTAAGATGAGGAAATAGTTAAAAACTTTCGGTTATCTCGGAGACCGGTTCTTGATTGCCGGTCGATGTTTGGTTGAGGGGATTGCCCTGGATCTTTGCCATCTCTCTGTCGATGAGATTTCGGATATCTTTTTTAATCTGGAAGAAGTTCTCCTGAATAGTCTCTTCAGAAACTGTCCGTATAACTGGCAATTGTTCATAAGCAGCTTCTTCTCTCTGAATGGCCTCGAAGTCGTTAATAATTTCGCAGTGAAAGGTTTTTTGTGGAATTCGCTGTTTCGGGTCGTCAGCAACGGCACCGACGAATTCGCCACTACTCAGGTTAGAGATCCTAGATGCCTGCAAAGCGGAATCTAATTGATTGGACCGGCTGATGGAGGTATCGCTGCTATTAATGGAAAGTGATTCTCTTTCCTGCATGATCTTTCCCAGACGTTCACTCAGCTGTTTGGAGGTGTCCCCGAGCACTTGACCCGAGATGATATTTCCACAGACATTCATAATCACCTCAGCCTGGTCCCTGCCATATTCTTTCTTTACCTGGCTGAAATCCTGCAGTCCGACTGTGGTGCTGGAAAGGTTGGATCTCGCCGTACTGATGTGTACCGAAAGATCGCACACCAGAGTGGGGTATTCATCGAAGATTAGGCTTGATTTCAATTTTCCCTTTCGGTTTACCAATTTCAGCATCCGTTCCGTACAAAGAGAAAGGACGGCGCCGTATACCTGGGTCTTACTGGGATTATTGCCGACACATACCAATTTTGGAGCTTGTGGGTCGTTAATGTCCAACGTAAAATCGTTGCCGGAAAGTACATAATACAGGGAGGGGGATACCAAACGGGCAAGTCCAATTTTCGCGCTGGCGATCTGTCCTTCGAGCTGCTCTGCCGCTCCCCTTACCATGGCAGAAATAAACGGATTGATCAAAACGTCTATGGATGGTTCAAGGCTTAGCACCGGAAATAATTTTTCGTATTCTACGTTCGCCAGTTCGATGGCATGCGGAAGTGTACAATATTTCCCATTCTCATATTTCTTCAAAAACCAGAAAATGGCCGTTACAAAATTGATTGGCGACTCCGTAAAAAATTCGCCCAACTTTTTTTGCCACTCCCGGTTCAGGGCAAGCATGATGGTTCGACTGGATTCTGTCGCGTCGGTAATGTCCACCATTGTCTCCGGCGATAGCAGGTTACAGCGGTGGGACCTGGAAAGGTCATCGAAATTGATAATGTATAGTTTTGGCGGAACAGGATATTTATCCATGTTCTTTAGCGCTGTGTTGTAGGCGATCAGCGTTAGGTCCGGAAATTTGAAGTCGTATAAATAGCAGGTAAAGCCTTTTTGGATATGTTGCGTGATCACGTGTCGGATCACAAAGAAACTTTTTCCTTACTTTTTTTCTTTTTCTTTCCTTCAGGATCCGGGCGTCCCCGTCACAAGGATCGCCCGGAAAGGATTGACAATGTTGATCCAGCTGTTACGAATTTTGCCTTTTAGATTGTATCTCGCAGGCAAATTGATGGAATACTCATTTTCTAATAATCTTTCTTCCTGCGGAAATGTTTCTTCGAGTAAATTAAAAGGATCTTTCCCCATTTTTACAGAAAGCAGTCGGGAAAGCCGGGCACTTCCGAAGACGATTAGCAGATACCCGATGGAGGTAATGCTCATATAGACGATGGCGATCCATTCTTCGGATTTAGAAGCATCCAGAATGTAGTAAGAGAGGAAGTAAAGCAGCAGGCCGGCGGAAAGAAAAACGATGATAGGTTTGAGCGGTATTTTGTTGTCTTTTTTACCACGCTGACCCAATTGGGCCAGAAGTAGCAAAAGAAGGGCAGTTAGCTTAGGTAGCGTAATACCTGACAAAAAGACCAATCCATGAGACAGCGAGAACAATAGATGGGTGACAAAGTGAATGGTAATTCCCCAGGTTTCCATCGCTGGGTAGCAAGCGCAATAAAAGTGAATAAGTAGGACAAGAATGCTGAAAAATCGAATAAACTCGATATTCTTGTGAAGGGCCTGTAAATTTTCGCCATTTTGCATGGGAGTTGATTTTTGAAGATGTGAAGTGAATGAGCATTTTTATAGAGGCGGCCTTTTTCGCTTTTTCTTTTTTTTGGGGCTTACACCGGAAGAGCCCCCACCTCCCCGTTCCGGGCGTAACAGCATGTCGATAACTCCCTGGGTGGAGAAGGTACCAAAGTGATCAAATGGATGAGGAGACCGAAGGTTTTTCTTTTGCCTCTTTTTGTTTCGTTGAGTGGCTGGTGGCAACTTTGGGGTAGTTGTCTGACCTGGTGCCTGTAATCGGAGCATATCCGTTATTGGAACGCCTAATTCTTCATTTGTATAGACCGCCTTATTTCGATTGTCGATAAAATAGACGGTTTGAATATTCCCTGCCAGGCCGCGGTCAAAGTGTAGGGAAATATTCCTGGTACGCAATTTTTCGGAAAACTCCCGCATCGTATGGGTGTGGGACAAATTGTAAAAAACGGCACTTCGTGCAAATTTGGCGGTGATCATTTTCCGGAGGCCATTGGCTGGGAATTTTTCTTCCAAGGATTTTAGGATGGGACCGCCGTATATATCGCTTGCCTTAATGGGAACGCCTGTCCGATAGCCATTTTCATCGAGCAGGCTATATACCAGGCCGCCTTTACTATACATACGGCTATTAACAGCGCCCCGGTCAGCAATGATATTCCGCTGACGTAGGATAATATTCAATTCCGTCAGGTTGGTGAATTTGTAAGTTCTTAGGATTTCACCCAGAATATTGGTGATCGTATGCTTGGTCTCCTCTTTGCCATATTTCGCCGGAAGCAGCTCGAGCGCCGTTGGAGGGGGGAGCTGCTGTTTTTTACCAGTTTCAGCCTTGACCAGGTTAAATTGTTCTTCAATGGCTTTCCGCGCCGGCTCCGATTTTAATTTTCCGAGGTTATGCATGCTGATCCGGCGGCCACTGCCCTGGACATTTGTAGTGACAATATGTATATGCGGGTGATTGGCATCCCGATGTCTGTATACCAGAAAGGGCTGTTCTCCGAACCCAATCCGATTCATATAGTCTATGGCGATCATTTGCATTTTTTCTGGCGACAGATTTTCTTTGGGTGAGAAATTCAAGGACAGATGGAGGGTATTGGTTTTTACCCACTCATTTCGTTCAGTCAAACTTTCGAACCGCCTAAGTTTCTCGTTGAAACCCAGGCGTTTGATATCACAGGAGAAACCAGAGGCAAGAATGAGATCGGCCTGTCCCTTGGCGACCTTCCGTTCATTATAGCTAAGCGCCCCTCTTATTGCTTTTCCAGTTCTTAATCGGACAACCATCTTTTGGCGAGTTTAGAAACGATCTCTAGCAGTGCAGTAATTTTCGGCTCCAGGGCCTGGTGCTCTTTAAAAGCCATTTTCGCAAAAAGGGCTTTTCTTTGTGGTTCGGGATAGGTATTGAATAGCCGGGTGATCTGGTTGATATTGACGCCAATCGCCCTGATCTCGGACCTTAGCTTTGCAAGTTCCTCCATGAGGTTGTCAAGCGTTTTGTCCTTGGTGAAGACCGTGATCGGTTTATTGTGTAGGATGTCTCGCAGGAGGCGGCTCATATCATTTTGAGAATTCCCATCCAGGAGTTTTTTCAGCTCGTTGAACTTTTCCTCACCGATGCGTATGGTTACGTGGTGTTTCAGCAAAACCTTTTTCGCTGACTTTCTCTTTTTCATGGTCTTAGAGCGATTGTTTCCGTCCGAAAAGGCCTATTTGATATCATTATTTTATCATATACGTAGACATTAGTACATCTTGCTGTGCGCAAAAAAAGGCGCACTCCTCCTTTTACTTGCTGCGCTTTCGCGCTTAGCGTCCCGCCCGGAGGGCGGTAAGGAAGTGGTAGTCTTATAGGACTATTCATTGCAGAGAAGTTGTCGGTAGAATGGCTCTGCAGAATACGCGGTAGTCCTTATTTATGATATAATCCCGGACGGTTGCATGGATTTCGGTGCCCGCAAACAGGCGCACTCAATTCATCCCCGGCTGAGTGGAAGAGGAGGCGATTAAAGTATCGGACATACCGACTATAACTTGTGGCGTTTACTTTTTTCAACGGAATGAGTTTTTTTAAAACGATTTCTTATTTCCTGGATTTTAGTCGCTTTGTCAACATCCTTTATGATTTGATCTTTATGTGGAAGGGATCGGTGTTGCACATTATAAGATATTTCATCACTTAATATTCCTTCCGGATTTTGTAGACTTCCAACAAAGCCGGCGGCTTCGATTGACTGGATATACCATTCATTCTTTTCAGATTTTGCCACAACAAAAGTGTACATGCGATCTACATCTGACGTAGTGTCAAACATTAGGATCGCTCGGATTGGCGGGTCTCCGGAATTAAGCAAATTAAAGGGAGTTGTTGCTGATTTAAATATGTCCGAAGTATTTGTAAAACCAAGCTTATTCAGGTTTTCTTCGATAGATTTTAGGTTTTCACTTGAAATGCTTTTCATAATGGGATGTTTTCTGTGCTCGCTTTTTGTAATCTTACGATTTTAAATAAACATTTGCTGGAACATAGTAGGTTTAAAGTCCGAAGCGACGACCTGGCCGTTTTGTTTTACTATTGATCGCAATGGGAGGGGCTCTTTTCTCAGAGTCTTTTGGTAAATTAATTTTTGAACTAAGGGAATAGATCATTTCTGTTTTGCTTGGAATTGGCGCTTCATACAACCAGAAGTCCTTTTCGAGTTCAATGCCAAGACTTCGCCTGCTATGGTTAGTTCGGTAGATGCCAGCATTGACATATTCTATTCGTAAGGGCATGTTATTGTCAGGGTAGACAACGGCAAATAAGAAATCAAGTTTTTGAGAATCAGGTCTTGAAAGCGTTGCATTGGCATTTTGGAGATTAAAAAAGACGAGATCATCGAGATAAGAGGCGTTCACTAGCATTTCCGGGGTAGGTTGAAATCCAAGACGTTTTAATTCTGTTGCCAATTGATCATTAAGCGCGGGAAGTTTGGCTGCAATTTTTGAAAATTCGCCAAAACCCGTTTGTTGGGTTTGATAGAAATATTCCTTTTTTGCAACGATTTTGGCCATTCTTTGTAGGAGTGCATTCATTCGTTGTTGGTGGGGCAATTGACCGTTGCTTGAAAACCAGTACCTGTCAACTTTCAAAGGTGTTTTGGAACCATTAACCGTGTTTATCTCTGATCTGGCCGCTATGTGTTGAATTTCCCAAGTTGGAATATTAGCTTTCCTTTTCAGTTCTATATGGAATTCGGTATCGTTAGATAGGGGGTTCTCTTTGGTATGGCGGAGGCGAATACCGGTTGGTTCAGCATTATTAGTCGAATAGAGGTCAACAGCCGTTCGAAACATCTCATCGATATTGTTAAAACCTAACGCTTGCAGTTGACGATAAATTTCCTCGCTATTTTCTATTTTTGAAGACTGCATATTATTGGGGATTTATAAAGCTTGGCAAGGTGAGCGACATTATTATTTCCAATGCAGCGGAATGAGGTCGTTTGGATGCTAAAAGAAACTAGTGTCTTTTCAGCTGAAAATGACCTAAAATATTCTTTGGCTTTTTTTCACTTGCTTCGTTAATTAGGTGAAAAAGATGCTGGGAATTTGAGAGAGTGCTAAACTGTGCCGGCCTCAGGTTGGAGAGATTTGCGATCATCTCCAATTTTGTCGGAAACTTATTACTTGAACGGTTGTAGGCAATATGGGGATTGGACATCCCTTCGGCTGTCGGGCCATTATTTACGGTCGTATATATAGCATCCAGGTGATGAGGCTGTTTTGAAAGTTTTCTCAAATGAAGGACAAATGATATGTTTTTAGGGTTCAGAGGTCTATTTCCGAAAATTGGTAGTGTTTCGTGGAGGATGGTCACACCTTTAAGTTCACGATCACCCGTATTGATTTCAAAAGATCCGGCAAGCAGCTTATCATAGTCGAAACCTATTTTGGTTAATTGTTTTCGTAAATCGTTGTTTTCGGAGAGCTCTTGCCGGATTCGTTCGTTCCGCATTTGCAGGAGCATTTCAAGGGTAATATACTCTTTGGGGGGAATGCCGGGATAAATGGCGTAGGACTGTTCAATCTTCCTGGTCTTTTTGGAATGAATATGAGGGCGAAATTCCTTGGCAGCCGTTACTTGTTGAATACTATATCCTTCATCATCGATACGAGGACGGGCAATAAAATGGAAGGAAATGCCATTGGGATTGGTGGAGGGGTCGGAAAGTGATATTTTAAAATGTTCGTCGTACACGGGATCTTTGTCGAACATAGCTGTTTCAAATATTTCTGATGAGTTGGAAAAGCCAAGTTCCCTCAGCGAGTCTTCGATGGAAAGTCTATATTCTGGTAGAAAATTGTCCATGATAATATAATTTGATCTGATTGGAGCCTATGATATCAATTCCTCAAAGTCTATTTATTTACATGAAGAGCCATCTTGCAGCGAAAAGGATTTGGGGGAATAATTACCAATTTTAGCAACGGATAGTTTACTATCAGTACTAGGATCTTCCCTGATGGATCATTTTCTTCAAACCGGTATCTGAATGATTGGTTGAGAAAAGTGACTTCACGGGCACTTTTCATTGGCCTTTTCCAGGGCTGAGTTTCGACAGCACTTCTTCAATCATGGTGTCTTTCCTGGGAAATTGACCATTTAACGGATAAAACGCGGTTGCTGTCTCTTCTTTGATGGCAGCGGCGTTTGGTGATTCGGTATCCAAAAAGGCCTTAATTATAAAAAGTTGGGCAGTTTCCTGCTGACTATCAGCCATAATCACGAACTGAAAATGAACGGAGTCTATCGCATTCGGGCCATCGCCGCCGATCTTATCAGTGGTGTCCAAATAGAATAAATCATCCGATTGCCTGACCGATCGGAGCATTTCTTTGGCATTTTGAAATCCGATGCGTGCCAAATGAGCGTCTAAATCATTTTTGAGGAAAAAAAATTCAACCATTTCTTCATATCGGACAAGCGCCCTGACATCCTGGGCGATTTGATCCACCGTCGGCAAAGTTTCCCGTCCCGATAGATAGGTCTTTTGCACATCCATGAAACCCTCTTCTGTTCGAGTGGTCGCCATTTGTACCGTGGCCAGGGCGGCTTCTATATACCAACTACCATTTTCCTTCTCCCGGACAACGATGAAAATGTCGGACATAGCCGTATCGGATAGGGGTATCTCGTCGAATATACAGGCTTTTACTGCAGGTTCATTTGGGTCTTCCAATTCTTCGATCCGGGACAACAATCGTTCGATATCAACAAACTGCATTTTTTCGAGTTCCGCGCGAATTTCGTCGGTTCGTTCTTTGGGGAAAGTATTCATGATTGTAGCATTTTGTGGGTAAGGTTTATTGGATAGACAGTCGCTTATTTTTTGGACCGGCATTATTAGCTGTTCCCTTACGGCGCTTTTTTTACCGGTGCCGGCGGTTTGGGGACTTTGGCCATGAGTTGTTCTACCCTGTTGGGGGCAATCGGAAGCACATATAAAGTATTATAGAGGGCATTTTCTTTGATGTCATCCCCGAATATTTCTTTGATGACTTCAACCTGGTGAGGCGTGAGCGGCTTGGTGGTATTTTTGGTTCCGTTGTACAAGGACCAGATATCGCTTAAATTGCAAATGAGGTGCATATGAATTATGATTTAGCTTGAATGTGGTACCGTGTGATAATCCGATGGACGGGATTCGGACAACGATTGAGAAGGCATTTGCCAGAGAGAGGCTATCCATCGAGCAGCAACTATTTTCCAATTTTTAATAAAATTGCCCCTGGTGTTCGTCCAGTGTCGATTTTCGTAGACATGGTAGAAATCTTCAGCTTCCCGGTGAGGGGCGCCGTTTTGAACAAAATATCCATTTACCTCGTCCACCCGCGGGGAGACATGATGAACGAACAAAGCTGGTTGATGGGACTTTTTTCGCATATGAAGAGGTATTAAAGGTTGCGATACTTTTTGCAAGGTAATAGCCGTTTTTCGGAAGGCATACTGGGGCAAATGATTCAATCCCTTTCTTCGCCCGGCCAAAACGGTCTTTTAATGTACTTCCGGTGTGCGTATAGAAAAGCGTTTTTGGGGTTGTTGATTGAGTTCATTCGGGGCCTGCGCGGGGTATTCCAGTTTCCACAGCAGGCATTGCCTTCACAGGTCCAGCCCGAAGCAAGCAGGGACGTGCCTGGCTCTGTTTGCAGGAATTCAGTGATCATTTTCCGATAGCCCATTTGTAGACCAACGCGCCAACAGGCTGAATACCCTTACGGCAGGCATTGGCGGTTCTGCCTGTGTAAAGTCGGGTGACGGCTACTGTCTTTCCATCCTCTAATTACCTGGCTATTTGGCGGCCAACAACCGCCCCCCCCACAACTGCGCCATCCAAGGCAACGGCAAAGGAAAATTGAGGCCCTGCGGTGGACCGTGATGGCGATGGTTTGCACAAATAAACGCGCAAGCCTGGCTGAAATGGATAGGCACGAACGCCAATAGTTGGTATTGGATTTTCCCTCCCAAAATGGGGAGCAGCTATTTTGGCGGGTGGTGATTACACCTTTATATATATAGGCGTCTTTTTTGCCAACGATTTATCAGGAAGGCACTGAGGGGGTCAGTATCCTACCTGTAATCGTTAGATCTTCCCACCTTATCCATTCCAGGGACCCAATGGATAATGTTTCAGACAATGGAAGAACTGGCGGCGCCCTGATCGCAACGTAAATCTAAGAGATGGCAGCACCCCATGACAGGCCAATCATTCAATGCTGGCTTTTCAGGGGGCAAAACCTGTCTTGGCGTACTTGTTCTATTCAGGGGGATACCAGCTAGAAATCCCGTTGTATGTTCCCGTTTCACTGGATACAGCTCCAATCTTCTTTTTTAAAAAGAACTTGTATGCCACTATTGCGCATTTTTGCTTGCATTTCGCCAGAAAAAGAGGAAAGCAGTTGTCGGGAGTGTTATCGGGCTTTGGACCTTTTTTGCCGCTTTTGTGCCCGGGCTACCTCTTTTGCGTCATAGTAATAATCCCCGCACAGTTCTTCGAAAGGCAACTGGCCGGAGTCGCTCAGTTTCCGCAAGTCTTTTACCGATAAATTCAATGTCGTCTGGACCTGCTCAGCGGTCATCCACTCCTTGTACCGGCCTAGTAGCACTCCTCTTACAATAGACTTGAACGATCTTAAAATATCGGACATGATTCTTTTTCGGAGCCTTTCAAGATCTTCCGGCAAAAAACCACGGGATAGCGAGTCTTGAGCCTCCTGGTCAGGTTTTAACTTTTTTGGATATAATTGGATGATGCGGGCCATCTGTTTCGTATTTTATTTTTCAAAGATGGGGTCAAAAAAGGGCCGTTTATCAGTATGAGATTGTACCTCGGGTCACTTTCTTGAAAATTATTTTAAGATAAATGGGAAGGATTCTCAGTTTTGGGTTCGGGAATCTGGCTATTTGAAGGTTGAACGATTTTTTTAACAGAGAAAAACTGCAAAGAAGAATCAAATGGTTAGTTTATATCCACTGTGCAAGGATAAGTACTATTCCGGGTAGGATAAAAATTGGAGCGGAAATGCCGGCACATCTCTCAGATACGCGGGTAGTAGCGGCATATTGATAGGAACGAAAAACTTCCAACCCAGTGAGTGACCGATGATTGATACATTTTGCCGAAAAATTTATAACTAGTGATACAACGTGCTATCAAGAGAAGTGGATCTACTATCTTATTATGAAGGCGTGATGCGTAAAAATGAATTTTTAGAAATGAGGGATGTTTTAAGATGGACGATACATCGTGGCGTGTCGGGTCTGGGAGAAAAGCACCCACGTTTTCCGTGGTTCGGGAGGATGATCGAAGGAGTTGAAAAGAAACGCCTGTCGTATCACTAGAGGCAAGGAGGAGCAAAATCACACAACCATCTTGAATTCAAACAATTATAAAACAAGCATTTTTTTTGTCTTCCAACTAGATTCTTTGCAAATATGGGGGCTTGACAAGGCGACGTATCAGAGTGAGATTTACGCTCTGATCGATATTTTAAACAAAAAAATAGGAGAGATGAATGCGTTCGGTAAAGGAAGGAAAATTCAGGGGCTACTGGGATCAGGAGGTTGAAAGGGAAGTGATCGTGGGAAATAGTTCCCCGAACCCTTATTTCAAAAAAATAGTGGGGTGAAATAGAATATTTATTTATTGAACCACCTATGTATCTATTTGTCACGTTTTTTCTCGTACGCTATCCTCCTTTGCTCAACAAAAGGTAGTACGCATTTTGAAACATACTGTTCCGGGGTTGAACCGGCGGAGCGTTCCGACCTAATTAGTTCATCACTGATGTTAATTTCATACGGTTGCAGGTGTTAAATGGCTGGAACACGAAATACGCTCATCTTAAATAATTAATCCCTGTCGGTATCATTCGCTATACGTAGCGATAGTACGTAATGGGAACGCCTTAGTTGTTCCTCTGCTTCTTCGATGCCTTGTGATGTATTTTTGTCTGTCGGAAATAGAATGAAGGCTGCACCTCCTGGTCCTGCCAAGCGGCAGGTATATAAAATCCCATTTTAGTGAATTCTTGTCTGATGACTATTATTAAGCTACTAAATAAACAATGTATACATCAAAGAAGAAACCCTTTCTGGGCAATATTTTTCAACCACGTTTCCGCATAAATTTTATGTTCTGTTTGAAGGTTTTCGTTTATGGCAATGACCTTGTAATCCTGTATTGTTATGCTTTCCTGGACCCTTCGCCAAATATCGTTTTTGAAATAATATGGATAGATTTGCAGGTTGTCAAAATCTTCGTACCTAACCCGGTTGTCGATTACAATAAAGCACATTTCAGGATCTGCTTGATAGTCTCCCTCCACTGTAAAAAAGTGAACAAGGCTATATTGCGTACCCAATCCGAAGACCGTTTGAATGTCTTCTTCCAGTTTTTCTATGGCTATTGGGAGGCTTCCGACGGCCTCTAGTTGCATGACCATCTTATTTCCTAATTTTTGCAGTAACTTGGCAAAGCTTTCGGTAGCTTGCTGATTGATTTTTTCCATATTTGAAGTTTTAGTGATTGATGCATATAATGGACTTCTTGCGCATCCAATACCGATCAAAATAGTCTCCAACTGGGTCAAGGACAAGGAGGTGATGCTTATCATCTTAATCTCGTCAGTGGATAACCCTCTTTTTTATTATAGTAACTTGTAATGTCTTGGGGTCGGTCCTCGGCTGCGGCCGCGTCGATAAAGGGCTGCAGGTATCCCCCGTCAATAACGATAATAATGGCAGCGCAAATGGCCTTTTCTTCGACCTTGTCCTCGCGGTGTTGCTTCGCAGACAAATGTTTGGCAACAACTTCTTAAGGGGAACTTTTCCAGCTATCGACTTTAGGGGGGTACGGGGTCGACCCAGGTAGGAAGTTTTTGCACAGACTTCCGTAGGCTTACATTTTCAAAAGATAGAAGGAATTTGTCAAATTAACGATCACAGTGCGATTCTAGTACTGACTGAAGGAGTATTCAGAGGTGTATATTTGGGGGATCGTAGAATGCTGTTGATTACTATTCAAAGCGGGTTTGAGGTTTGTGTTAATATTTCAATGTATTCCGACCGATTCGTACTGTCTCGCACTACAATCGAAAGTAGCCGCCATTATCACAAGGAGGTTTAAATCTCGATAAGCATCCGGTTTTCTACGCTTCAATTATATACAATGAATCAAGAAGCGAACAAAAAAGCGAATTTGTACACCACCCCGGTTTTGTTTCCATATGATCCAGGGGAATTCTGGCAAATGATTCGACAGATTATTAAAGAGGAACTGGCCCTGGGCAACAATAGCAGTAATCTGGCTGCCTATGAGACACCCGGACTGACCTACAAACCGTTGTATAAAATGAGCGAAGTCTGCGACATGTTCAATGTTTCGAAGCCGACGGTGTACGATTGGTGTAAACACGGAAAACTAAAACCGGTAAAAATTCGCTCCCGGGTTTATTTTCTTTGGCAAGATATCCAGCAGCTTCTCCAGACTTATGGTCAAATGCCGCATCAGTAATATTAATAAAAATTATAAATTGAGCAGATTAAGGCGCGACCATGCCGCAATTGCCCAATCTATGTGATGACAGATGCTCACCTTTGGGGCGTTCTGACCGATTCATTTAGTTGTGCCCGGCGGTATCTTCCTGGATTAGATTTTGAATGGTCTGTATTTTCAGCTTCAGCATTTTATTAGCGATCCGCTTGAAGTCTTTTTCAGGGATTTTGTCCGGAATCAGTGGATGGGGTGAAATTCCGATCAAATATTCGACCAGCTGAGCGGGGTCTACCTCTTCGATCAATTTAATTAAGAAAAGAATGGTCTGCGTGAGTATTACCGGAAACCCAATCTCAAAGCAATCATGATACATCAGGAATTGATAGTACTTATTGCCTTGTTTCATAACAACCGATAGTTGGCTGCCATATTCCGGCTCCTTTTCCTCGTCAAAATCCTCCTCTTCTTCTTCCAAATCCTCCTTAAAATCGTCTTCATCATCTTCCTCCTCGTCCGGGATCTCAAGGGTGGAGTATTCTATAAAAATGTCATTTGCCCGCATTTTGCTGGTATAGGAGAACTCGTGGACCACTCCTTTGCCGTCGGTAAAACGGACTGTCTTGACATTATATAACCCTAACACTTTGTCCAATTGAAGAATTTTAGGGGTAAATATAGGGAAAGTATCTTTTAAGGCAGGATGTGTTGCCGCGGAATCTTATAAAACGAAGGTCCTCCCGGACCGAAGCCACTAATCATGTGACAAATTCCCTAAAAAAATAGTACCAATCTTTCAGATGTCTCCCTAACGTAATCCGATGGATTCTTGAAAACGATGAATTTTGAATGGTTTTAGAAAAATTGGCATTTCGGTTTAATTGCCTCTTTGACAAGCCCCCTGTTTTCATAGGAATAAGTCTAAAAAGGCGCCCGGAGGCGCCTTTTTCAATTACGACATTCAGGCCGTCATCGCTAGAGGCGATCTTCCGCCCCAAAGTTTCCGGATCATCTGCGCTTTTTCCAGGTTATCCGCTTTGATATACTTTCTAAAGGCTTTTTCTGTTTTATGCCCGCTGATTGCCATGATCAGCGTTATGGGGGTTCCATCTAAAAATTCATTGGTGCAGAACGACCGACGGCAGGTATGGGACATGACCCAGTTGTATTTTGGCCGCGTTTCTTCCACCATCTTATTTCCCCGCTTGTAGGAAATTTTTATCTTCTCCTGCAAACCGGCTAACCTGGCCACTTCCTTAATATAGAAATTGAACTCTACATTATTGAGCTGAGGCATCTCCATATGGTATTTCTCTAAAATGGCCTTTGCCTCTGGTCTGAGCGGGACAACCACCCGCCCCCCCGTTTTGGTCTGGGTCACGAACAACATGCCATCCCGGAATTCTTCGGGTTTAACCGTAGAATAGTCGCTGAACCGAAATCCGGTCAGACACCCCAGGACGAACGTATCCCGAACTTTTTCCAGCATAGGGTTATACGCCAGATCAAGGGCGTACATGGCGGCCACCTCCGCCCAGGATAAATAAATGGCATCTACGTCCTCCTCCATTCCCTTGAATAAGGACAGATCCCGGAACGGAATGAGGTTTTTCGCCATCCGGTTCTTTAGGAAGGATTTCAGCCATTTGATGGTTTTCCCGATACTGTTGATGCGAAGGCCTTTTACGACTTCCTTTTTCCGGGTCAGGGTATAGTCAAATGTCAGGAATTTAATAAAAGCGGTATAAAAGTTGAAGTCGAAGCTGTCAAAGGTGATTTTCGTCCCCGAGTATAATTCATAGGCTTTGAGGTGTTCCTTCATCATGCCGATTACATTCAGGGTGGAGGGGGCCACATCCAATCGCTTTTCATCGATGTAATCCTGAATATGCTTATAAACACCCAACTCTTTCTTTTCCTCGGTCATCTGCTGCATTTGCCACTCGTCGGATAGGGGAAGGTTCACTTTTAAGAACTTCATTGGGCAAACCCCCTTCTTTTTAGCAAATTTTACCATATCTTCGGCCTTTCGCAGTTTGAGGGTAAGGGCCTCTTCTATTTGGTCAACATAGCCAAATTGGGAGGGTAGATCTGGACTGATGCGTCCGGATTTTTTGTTCCAGAATGCGGGGGGAATATAATAACCTGTATTGACAACAGCTCTTTTAGTGACGGAGTGACAGTATTGTATCGCGATCGGGCGGGTGCCACTGGTTAACAACTTCCCTTTTTTGACGATTAACTTGATGGGTTGGCGCATAAAAATTGATTGAGGATGAGTCTATTTTGAGTCTATAATAGTCTCATCAACTAGATCAAAGTTAAGATTTCAGCTACCTAAATGGTGTTACAAGTAGCTTAAAATCAACCGTTTATCGTCAAGCTGAGTAAAGTGAAGTAAACGAGCTTTTTGAAAAATATTTCCCGTCCGGTCCGCAAGGTCAAGAGATCAAAATTTATCAAACCCGCTTCAAGTACAATACTGAAGCGGGTTTTGCTTTTGGGGGATGTCAAATCACCACAAAGAATTTCAAAGAATTCGGTTGCCATTCGGTTAACAGGTCCCGCGGGATATTTTTGTTAACCGAACGAGCCGGAAACCTTTTACCACGCAGCATTTCAGCCGCGTTGCCCACCTGGTCAAAGAGCTTTTAAACGCATCATTCTATCATCTTTAAAAATGAAAATGTATGGCTACGAATCAAAGCTTTTCGATCTTAATTTGGGCGATCAAAGCCCGGACCCGAAACGGCAAAGTCCCTCTTTCCATCCGGATCACGGTCAATGGCGAACGCGCCGAGATCAGCACGCACCGGAACGTGATCCCTACCCTATGGGATCCCAAGGCCCAGCGCGTGAAAGGAATTACCGAGGAGGCTAAGACGATCAACGCACACCTGGAAACCATGAAAGGATCTTTACGCATGCACGAAAGCCGCCTGATCGCATTAGGAAAAACGGTTACGGCAGAGCTATTGAAGAACGAATACCTAGGCATCCGCCAGGAGTGTCATAAGTTATGCACGGCTTTTGAGGTGCATCTTAAAAGGATGGAAGAAAAGGTGAAAGTGGGGAATAAAGCACCGGCTACCCTCGATAAGTATAGCTATACTTTTGAAAAAGTGAAGGCATTTTTGAAGCATCAGTATAAAATTTCCGATTGCTACCTTGAAGATATCAAGCGATCCTTTGCGCACGATTTCGAGCATTATCTGTCCACGGTAGAGCAATTGCAGAATAATACCGTTATGAAATACATCCGGCAGACTAAAACCGTTCTCAAAATGGCAGTGGAAATGGGATGGTTGGCAGCCGATCCGACCGCCGGATTCCGGTTGTCCTTCGATGAAAAAGAGCCTTTGTGGCTGGAAATGGAGGAGCTGAATGAGTTGGTATCGAAAGAGATTTTCATTGGGCGGCTGGCTGAAGCCAGGGATTGTTATGCCTTTATGTGCTATACCGGGTATGCGTATGAGGATGCCTTTGGACTAGGGCCGGAGAATATTTTTGTCGGTATGGATGGGAATAAATGGATCACGAAGGACCGCCAGAAGACGGAGCAGGCCGAGTGTGTTCCCTTACTGCCGATTCCTTTGGAGATCATTGGCAGGTATAGGAATCACCCGTATTGTGAATCCCGGAATAAACTGCTACCTGTCCGAAGCAACCAGCGATTCAATGGATACCTTAAGGAGATTGCCGCGATTTGCGGGATCAATAAAGAGCTGACTACGCATACGGCCCGTCATACTTTTGCGACGACTGTTACCCTGGAAAACGATGTGCCGATAGAGACCGTGAGCAAAATGCTGGGGCATCGATCCATCAAAACGACTCAGCGCTATGCTAAAGTGACCCGTAAAAAGATTAGTAAGAACATGAATGTGTTAAGAGAAAAGCTCCTGGCCAACGCAAAATAAAAACCTGTTTTTTCAAAACCTGAAGGGGATAAATCCGGCTTTTGCCCTTGTTCCTATATAATTTTACTCCGACAAAGACCCATCCGTTTGGGTTTTTCCATTATGAATTTGAGAGCATGAAAGGAGGTAACATGGAAAAAGCAAAACAAAACAGGGAGCCGGAAGCATCGCCAACCTGGATTCATCCCCACCAATTAATCACCGGCCAGGACCTGGAACGATTCCGGCAACGGGTGATCATCGACCTGGCAGAAGTTATTAAGAAGCACCTTCACATTACGCCGAAGAAGTGGTTGAAGTCCCATGAGGTGCGTAAGTTGCTTAAGATTTCGCCGGGCACCCTGCAACATTTGAAGGCTAATGGGACGATTCCTTTTACAAAAATTGGCGGCGTCCATTACTTCGATTATGAAAAAATCCAGGAGGTTTTGAGCGGCGGGGTGACAACCGGCCGTTGAATTTTGCATTTTTCCCCCTGCCGACTTCGGAGGCAAAGGGAACCAGACACCAACGAGCGTATCACGTTGGGACATCTGGCCGACCGCGACATGGTAGGCGGTTTAACAGATTTTTTAACAATTGAGCTCTGGAATGAGTTCTTTGCAATAGTGGCAAGAATCTGAGATCATCTCCGCCCGTCTATTCAGTCTCTTCGTCGGGTTCAGCTGTTCCTATATTCCCATTCTTTCGCTCTATAACTCCAGGAAAGGCAGTTTCTAATCGACCCTGTGGATGGCTGATCAAGGTCATCAGAGAAGTATTTTTGCCGGCACGGTCATACCCAATAATTCTGGTGGTATCTATCACTCTTTCCAGTCCGTCCCTGCCTGGGATAGGCGTTGTTGGGATAGCCCGGGTTTGCTTTAGGAGGTCAAGGATATGAGGAACAAGGATGGTAAACTTTCCCGCTTCGGGGTGCCGGGCAATTTTATGGTAATGCCGCTCGATGATATGGGCAAAAGATTTGGCCGTAAGATAAAAGTCCTTGCGGAATAAGTTCTTCTTGCCACTAACCGGGACGATACAGAAAAGGCGCTTCTCCAGATCTTCCAGCCATTCCTGCAGATCGCCTACCAGGAAGAGCAGCCGGATCCATTCCCCCTCATCAAAGCCCTTCAGATTGCCAAATCGACCGGCATCGTATTCATTCTGGCTCATAGGATCAATCTTTGAGGTTCAGGGAGCTTGGTTGCGGATTCAGGACATAGACGGCTTCAATAAGCGTTTCAATTTGCTCACAGAACCATATCATATCCCGCCGATGGAGGAGGTCATTCCCAGGTCATCTGAGCAGACCGCCTGAATGACGATATCCTTCATGATTGCCCGAATATCTTCCAGGGAACTATCCTTGAACAGGTCGGCAATCACGGATTCCGGCTGATCGATTTGCTCGTCGGTCAGTCTCTTGGGAAAGTTGAAAATATCGGCGGCGCTGCGCCTCGGGCCTTCTTATGTCCTTCATACCTTGGAAGGATGATATATACAGCTTCCAGGAAAAGGTCTACCTTGTTATGGAAGGCCAGCATTTCCCGAGGGGTAAACTCATCAATATAGTCGTAATCAACTGAGGCGGCTATGGCAACGACTTCCCAAAAAATCGTTTTCATTCGGGCCAGGTAGTTATCCTCACAAAATCTCATAAGCACGATTTCGGGGTGGTCGATTTCTTCGGAGGTTAGGGAAAGAGGGATGTTGGCGGCAAGGGCCTGTCCTTGGACTGTTTGGTTGGCTAAGGTGTTCGACATGGCGTAATAGTTTAAAGATTCACAAATGGTGAATTACTGCTCAGTAGCCCGTATCCAATGTCGAAGTCTTTGTAAGGAGGAAAAGCATAAAAATAGGTGCAGGACTCGACTTACCGTTAACGAGGCCGTAGGAAGCCTGAGCACGAATAAGTGAGCCCGCGCCATTAGACGTCAGGCTCTTCACTTATTGTCCTGTGCTCTCGAAATTTCCTACATTTCGTTAACAAGACTCCAAGCGAATCCCCTTCAAATGCGTTCATTGAAGTAGAATCGCAAAGTAAAATTTCTTATGCCAAAGTAAGGAATATTATTCAAAATAGTCCTTTTTAAAGGATCTTTATTTTAAGATTCCATTTAAGGGGTTTTATAATCGGGATTGTTTCGATTACTTTACGGATGCGCACGAAGAAGAAACCAGGTAAACGACCTATTGCAAAGGAGCTGCCACCCGGAGAGATCGAAAAAATCTTACAGAATATTGGCAAGCTCATAAAAGAATCAAGACAAGTGAGAAGCAGCCTTGAAGATTTTGCATACGAGATAAATATTTCCAGGAGCGCCCTAGCCCGGTATGAGGCAGGTGGGGATATGCTTCTTAGCAGTTTCCTGAAAGTGGTTTATGGATTAGAAATAGAACCCGAAGCATTTTTCAAGAAATTGAATTAATTCTACACTACACAATTAATTTAATAACAATCACATTTACTGACTGAAGTTTTATTTAGTTGATACAATTTTTACTATCACCCTAAAAGTTAAGACCAAAAGATAATGGCCGTTAAGAAATCAGAACTATACAGATCCCTTTGGGAAAGCTGCGACGAACTTCGTGGTGGCATGGACGCAAGCCAATACAAGAATTATGTGTTGGCGTTGCTGTTTATGAAATATGTTTCGGACAAGCGCAGCGATTCGGTTGTAATTCCTGAAGGTGGCAGTTTTTACGACATGGTGAAACTAAAAAACCAGGATGGAATTGGCGACAAAATGAACACTATCATTAGTGCTTTTGCCGAAGCAAACGAACTGAAAGGAATTATTGATGTTGCCGATTTTGATGACGATGATATGTTGGGCAAAGGCAAAGAGAAAATTGAAAAACTCTCTAACCTCATTACCATTTTTCAGAAAGAAGGACTTGACTTTAGCTCCAATCGCGCCGAAGGAGATGATATACTTGGTGATGCTTATGAGTACCTAATGCGTCACTTCGCAACTGAAAGCGGAAAGAGCAAAGGACAATTTTATACACCTGCTGAAGTTTCAAGAATAATGGCAAAGGTGATTGGTATCAACAAATCAAAAAGTCAAACAGAAACAATTTATGACCCCACCTGCGGCTCTGGTTCGCTGCTACTTAAAGCCGCAGACGAAGCACCACATGGTATTACTATTTACGGACAGGAAATGGATAAGGATACCCGAGCATTGGCGGTGATGAATATGTGGCTTCATAATAATCCCGATTCAGATATTTGGCATGGCAACACTTTAGCAGCGCCTCATTTCACCAACGACACCACAGGTGAACTGGAAACTTTTGACTTCGTTGTAGCCAATCCAAAATTTTCCGACAAGTCATGGACAAACGGATTGAATCCAGTCAATGATGATTATAAGCGCTTTGATGGTTATGATAAATTTTATCCCCCAAAAAAGAACGGTGATTATGCATACTTGCTTCACATCATCAAATCACTGAAAAGCACGGGAAAAGCAGCAGTAATTCTTCCATTGGGTGTCTTATTTCGTGGAAATACTGAAGCAGAAATCAGGAAGAAAATAATAGCCAGAGGTTACATCAAAGGCGTGATTGGCTTGCCGCCGAATCTCTTTTTTGGAACAGGGATAGCTGCTTCAATCATTGTATTGGATAAAGAAAAAGCGGAAACAGAAAAAGATTGGCCTGACGACCAGAAAGGAATTTTCATGATTGATGCCACAAATGGCTTCATCAAAGAGGGGCCGAAAAATCGCCTTCGTGAACAGGACATTCACAAGATTGTGGATATATTTAACCGCCAGGATAAGGTTGACAGATTCAGCCGCTTTGTACCGCTTTCGGAAATCAAAAAACCTAAGAACGATTACAACTTAAACATCTCAAGATACATTGACAGCAAGGAAACAGAAGACATTCAGGACATAGAAGCACACATGCTTGGCGACATTCCTAACCGTGATATTGATGATTTGAAGGCATATTGGACAGTGTATCCCAGTATGCGAAAAGAATTATTCAGAGACAGTAAAAGAAATAAATATTGTGTGCTGAAAATTGAAAAAAACAAAATTAAGAACTTCATTTTTCATCATCCGGAGTTTACAGAGTTTTCAAAAGAGATGGATTCGGTGTTTGACACATGGAAAAACAAAAACACAAAATACCTCAAAGCGTTAGCAAAAGATTGCCACCCAAAAGAAGTAATCAAAAAAATTTCAGAAGAACTTCTGCGAAGTTTTGAGAACAAAAACCTGATTGACCAATACGACATGTATCAGCACATTATGGACTACTGGGCTAAAATCATGCAAGACGATTTGTATGAGTTGGCAGCTGACGGTTGGGAAGCCGGCAAAGAAGTTACACGAATAAAAAAAGAAATCAAGAAAGGCGAAAAGGCTGAAAGAAAAGAAGTGGAAGGCATTGAAGGACTGGAAGGTAGATTGATACCGCCACGGTTGATGATTGGAATCTATTTTTTCAAAGAACAGAAAGACATTGACGATTTGGAAGAAAAAAAGGAAAAAGCTGTCTCAAAATTGAAAGAATTACTCGAAGAACATGGTATTGAAGAGGGCTTGTTATACAACGCAGTAGAAGTGGATGAAGAAAAAAAGACAACCAAGGTTACAAAAAAGAGCTTAAAAAAAGCAACGGAAGATTTGGGCACACGCAATGAAGAAAACGCAGATGAGTGCGACATGCTGAGGCAGTATGCAAATCTAATGGAAGAAGAAAGCAAACTGAAAGCCGCCATTAAAAAAGCATTAGCCGAATTGGAAATTTTGCTGCTGAAAAAATATCCAACCCTCACTATTGAAGAAATAAAAACAAATGTGGTGGACAAAAAATGGATGGCAAGTATTGAACGCCTAATAAAAGGAGAACTGGAAAACATAAGTCACCGTTTAACACAGCGGATAAAAGAATTGGCAGACCGATATGAAACGCCTTTGCCACTATTTATAGAAAAGATATCTGAACTAACCGAAAAAGTTGAAAATCATTTAAGAGAAATGAATTTCGTATGGTAGAATCAATCGATATAGAAATTGGCTTTCAAAAAACGGAAGTTGGTTTAATTCCAAGTGATTGGGAAGTAAAGTTAGTTGAAGAAGTTGCAGACGTCAAAAGCGGAAAGCGGCTTCCATTAGGAAAGAGGTTGGTGAATAAGGAAACATCACATCCATACATTCGGGTGACAGATATGTTTATGGGAGGGGTTAATACAAGTGCACTTCAATTTGTTCCTGATGATGTTTATCGCTTCATAAAAAACTACCGAATCTTCGTAGAAGATATTTTCATTTCAGTTGCAGGTAGTTTGGGGATAATAGGTAAGATTCCAATTGAACTTGATGGAGCGAATCTCACAGAAAATGCGGATAGATTAACAAACATTATTTGTGATAGAGATTACCTTTTGAATATTCTGACGTCCTCATTGATTCAAACCAGAATTGAATCGGAAAAAACCTTTGGCGCTCAACCAAAACTTGCATTAACGAGGATTAAGAAATTCCCAATTCCTCTCCCCCCCACCAAAGAAGAACAAACCGCCATTGCCACAGCATTGAATGACGCAGACAAACTCGTTTCTGAATTAGAAAAATTCATTGTCAAAAAAAGAAACATCAGGCAAGGTGCTATTCAGGAGTTGATGAGACCGAAGGAAGGTTGGGTTGAAAAAAGGTTGGGCGATTGCTTACTTCAAAATCCTGATTACGGGATAAATGCTGCCGCAGTTCCATTCAATGAATCATTACCATTATATTTGAGAATTACAGACATTACAGAAGATGGTAAATACTCAAAAAAGAATATTGTTTCAGTAAACAATATTCTTTCATCTGCATATTATCTTGAAAATAGCGATTTAGTTTTTGCACGAACTGGGGCGAGCGTTGGAAAGACTTATTTGTATGACCCAAGAGACGGCAAACTTGTTTTTGCGGGATTTTTAATTCGTGTAAAACCCAACCCTGAAATTTTGATGCCAGAATATCTGAAATACTTCACTCAAATAAAAAGTTACAGAGACTGGATTCAAACAAATTCAATGCGAACAGGGCAACCTGGAATAAATGGAAATGAATATCAAGAATTGATTTTAAATCTACCGCCGGATGTAAATGAACAGAGGCATATTGCTGAAATTCTCACTGACATGGAAGAGGAGATCGAGATATTGCAAAAGAAATTGGAAAAGTTCAAAATGATTAAGCAAGGTATGATGCAGGAACTATTAACCGGAAAAATCAGATTAATCTAAGTATGCCTTACTTTGAAAATATAACCAATTGTGGCCCTTGCCCCCACGAAGACGCGTTTCAACCGGACGGCGTCAAGCCATTTTATCGTGTTGTCAAGCATAATCCTGTAACTTCGGACTGCTTCCTGCCAACTCCAGTTAGGGAAGGATTTGAAATAGACCCGTGCATTTCAAAATCAGTTTCGATTTATGATTCACTGGACGGCATAAGAAATGGTTATTCCAAAACTCCGGCTCTGAAAAATAAACAGGGCTTTATCGCAACCATGATACTCAGGCCGGAAGATGGCATGCTTAAAAAAACATTTAGCAACGGCCACCATTCATGGTGGCGCTCAAATGAATTTAGTATTGAAACAGTAATAGTTCAAATAGTAGGACCATGAAATTAACCGTAAAAAAAGATCTATATTATTTCGATGTACCTACACTCGTTTTCTGTGAAGACGAACGAGAAAACAATTTTATTTTCGTTTTGCTTGATGATGAAAAACTTACTTACATAGGAAAAAAGGTAAATATGGAAGATTCTAGTCTTTTTCTTACCGGCAGTAAGGATTTAAGAACAGTGTATGAAACAAGCGGAAGTAGTTATTTGATTGGCGCTTTCAAGTCTTCAAAAACAATGGAAGCAGATGTTTACAGAGGTGTTGTAACTGAAGAAATGCTTCCGGCTGAAGGCTTGATCATGACGCCACCTGATAAATTGTTTTCAAATCAATTAAGCAAAGGCATCGTAAAAAAAATCCAAGAAGGTTCTTCCCAATCAAAGGTTGGTCAGATTGAAAGAACTACGCAAAACCGAGTCGTATCACTATTTAAGAATGCATTACATTATCGTTGTTTGGGAAATTGGGAAGAAAGAGAAAGCAACAGCAATGTTGAGATAGAAATTCTGGAGCAATATCTTTCCGGAAGCAATAAATACAGTTCTGTTCTCATAAAAAAAGCCATTGAAAAGTTCTCCAAAGCAGTTGCTAACCAGAGTAAAACTTTATATGATGTAAACAAGGAAGTTTATTCCATGCTGAGATATGGTGTGGAAGTGAAGCTGGAAGTGGGAGCTAACAAAAAAACAGTTTGGCTAATTGATTGGGAAGATCCGCTAAAAAATGATTTTGCCATTGCAGAAGAAGTAACCATAAAAGGCATTCACGACAAAAGACCAGACATTGTTCTTTATATTAACGGAATTGCCATTGGCGTTTTAGAATTGAAGCGAAGCACCGTTTCAGTTTCAGAAGGTATCCGTCAGAACCTGGATAATCAAAAGCATATTTTCATCAAACCGTTTTTCAGTACCATTCAATATGTGATGGCAGGTAATGATATTGAAGGCTTGCGATATGGCGCAATTGACCCAACAACCAATAAAGAAAAAAACTTTTTGAAGTGGAGGGAAGTTAGTGAAAAACAAAACCAAAATGACAATTATCTGCTTGAAATCACAAAATCACTCAGAGCTCTGACTGCAAACTATAACTCACCGCTGGACAAAAATATAATTGAACTACTCAACAAAGAGCGCCTGATTGAATTTCTGCATGACTTTATTGTGTTTGACCGTGGAATAAAAAAACTGAGCAGGCCAAATCAGTATTTTGGAGTGAAGGCAGCACAGGATTTCGTCCAGCGAAAACAAGGAGGTATTATTTGGCATACCCAAGGAAGCGGAAAAAGCTTGACAATGGTTTGGCTGAGCAAATGGATTCACCAATTCAACTACAATTCAAGAGTGCTTATAATTACCGACCGGGCAGAATTGGATGAGCAGATTGAAAAAGTTTATAACGGGGTTGCCGAAAACATTTATCGTACTAAAAGTGGAAAAGACTTAATTGAAAAAGTGAATGAAAATGCACCGAATCTGATTTGTTCACTGGTTCACAAATTTAAAGGAAAAGAAGAAGCTGATGAAGATGATTATAATGCTTACCTTAAAGATTTACGAAATGCATTACCTCAAAATTTTAAAGCAAAGGGAGATTTCTATGTATTTGTGGATGAGTGCCATAGAACTCAGTCTGGCAAATTACATGAAGGGATGAAAGCTTTGTTGCCCGATGCCATCTTTGTCGGGTTCACCGGGACACCATTGCTTAGAAAGGATAAGCAGACAAGCCAACAAGTTTTTGGTCCGTTCATTCACACTTACAAATTTGACGAAGCCGTTGCCGATAAAGTTGTTTTGGATTTGCGCTATGAGGCAAGAGATGTGGAGCAGAAACTCTTATCAAAAGAAAAGATCGATGAGTGGTTTGACTTGAAAACAAAAGGACTAACAGATTTTGCAAAAACAGAATTGAAACAAAAGTGGGGAACAATAAAGAAAGTATTCAGTTCAAAAGAGCGGTTGAGCAAAATAGTGATGGACGTGATGCTGGATTTCGAGAAGAAAGAACGCCTGCAAAACGGTCGTGGAAATGCTTTGCTGGTTTCGGACAGTATTTATAATGCCTGTCGATACTATCAGTTGTTCCAGGAAGCAGGATTGAAAAACTGTGCAATTGTTACATCATTTGTTCCTACATATGCTGATATCAAAGGCGAAGAAACTGGAGAAGGCTACACAGAGAAATTACAGCGCTATGAAATCTACAAAAAAATGCTCGCGGAATATTTTAATGAAGATCCGGAGAAGGCATTGAAAAAAGTTGAGCAATTTGAAAGCGAAGTGAAAGAGAAGTTTGTGAAAGAACCTGCACAAATGAAATTACTGATTGTCGTGAACAAATTGCTCACAGGTTTTGATGCACCGAGCGCAACCTACTTATACATTGACAAACGACTAAAAGACCATGGGTTGTTTCAAGCAGTTTGCCGAGTAAATCGATTAGACGGAGAGGATAAAGACTATGGCTATATTGTTGATTATATGGATTTGTTTGACAGTTTGAAAACCGTTTATCATGACTACACATCAGGCGCCTTTGATGCATATATCAAAGAAGACGTTGAGGGATTGCTGAAAGACAGATTAGAAAAAGGAAAAGAAAGATTGGGCGAAGCATTGGAACAAATCAAAGCGCTATGTGAAGCAGTTGAACCACCGAAAGACACGTTAGCTCATATAAAATATTTTTGCGGATCAAATACTGAAAACCCTGACGAACTGAAAGACACAGAGCAAAGAAGGGTTACACTTTACAAACTCACTATTGCACTCATTCGCGCCTACGCAAACGTTGCAGATGAAATGGACAAGGCGGGATACACGCAGCAGCAAGTGGAGAGGGTTAAAAACGATGTTAACCATTTTGAAAATTTGCGAAAAGAAATTCAGATTGCAAGTGGCGATTACGTAGATTTGAAACAGTACGAACCTGCGATGAGGCACTTAATTGACGCATACATAGGTGCAGAAGAAAGCAGAGTGCTGTCAAAATTTGATGATTTGAGTCTAGTGGAATTGCTTGTAACCAAGGGAAAAGATGCTGTAAATGATCTACCTAAAAATATCCGAGATGACAAGGATGCAATGGCTGAAACGATTGAGAACAATTTACGTAGAGTTATTATAGAAGAATCACCAACCAATCCAATGTATTACGACAAGATGAGTGTGCTGTTGGATGAATTAATTAAACTGAGAAAGGAGCAGACAATTGAATATGAGCAATACCTGAACGATATTGTTGCATTAACAACCGAAGTGAAAAAACCGGGCAATTCTGTTGAATATCCTGCTTCGCTAGACACAGCAGCAAGAAGAAATTTATTTGACAATACTGGAAAGAATGAAGCATTAGCAATTGCGTTGGACAATAAAATTCTTTCAGTAAAGAAAGATCGTTGGAGAGACACGACTATTAAGAGAAGGAAAGTTGAAGAAGCTGTTAAGACAGTTTTGAAGGAGTATGGCATAACAGAAGAAGAAGAAGAAGTGATTCGAATTATTGACTTGATAAAAAATCAGCGGGATTATTGAATGGGACAAATCACTATTAGCAATATCCAAATAGATGTGGTTCGTAAAGATATTAAGAATATCCATCTTGCCGTGTATCCCCCGACAGGTCGAATTCGTATTGCCGCACCAATTAGAGTGAATGACGAAACAGTGAGATTGTTTGCTATTTCAAAATTAAGTTGGATAAAAAGAAATCAACGAAAATTTGAAGGACAGGAACGGCAGATGCCAAGAGAATACAAAACAAGAGAAAGTCATTACTATCATGGCAAAAGATACTTGTTGAGAGTAATTGAAACGGAAACCAGGAATAAAATTGTTTTGCGAAGCAAAACTTACATTGACATGTACGTGCGTAAAGAGACTCCAACAGCAAAGAGACATGAACTGATGAATGGTTGGTATCGCGAGCAACTAAAAAAACAAATTCCCCAATTGCTTGAAAAGTGGGAAAAGAAAATCGGGGTAAAAGCTACATATTGGGGAATAAAACTCATGAAAACAAAATGGGGTTCATGCAATATTGAGAGAAAAGGAATTTGGCTGAATCTTGAATTGGCAAAGAAACCTGTGCATTGTCTGCAATATATAATCGTCCATGAGATGATTCATCTATTGGAAAGGCACCACAACGAAAGATTTCTACATTATATGGACACTTTTTTACCGAATTGGAAGCAACTAAAGATGGAACTTAACAAATTGCCTATAAGTCATACTAATTGGGAATATTGATATATTTCCAAATTTCCTACACCGGCGCCTACGAAGCGATTAAGAAAAAGACCCCGGAATAGCTCCGTTCCCTGTGAAGTGGTAGTATAAAGTTCTTTGTGTAAATGTGGTAATTAACTGTATTAGGGGGTTAATCCCCCAGGCAGGTTCCGCTTCGTTCGGCTCCGCTACGCTCCGCCTCACTTCGCTCCACCTGCCTGGGACGGCGGCAAAAAATGGCCCCGTTTTTTATTACCTTTAATACAGATTTATGGACAAAGAACAATCAAATTTCCCGAAAGATTTTTTCAAGCAATTCAAGAGCAAAGAGGAGTTTCAATCCTTTTTCAGTGACCTGTATAAGCAGGGGGTGGAAGAAATGCTCAAAGGCGAGCTCGATGAGCACCTGGGCTATGAGAAGCATAGTCCGGAAGGTCGCAACTCCGGCAACAGCCGTAACGGCAGCTATACCAAAAAGGTCAAGACAGAAACGCTAGGGGACCTGGTGCTGAAAATTCCCCGGGACCGAAAAAGCGACTTCGAGCCACAACTCATACCGAAGGGCCAGCGCATGAGCGATAAGCTGGAAGAGGCTATAATCGGCATGTACAGCCGGGGTATGACCACTTCGGACATCAGTGAACAGGTAAAGCAGGCCTACGGAGTGGACGTAAGCGAAGGGACCATCTCCAATGTGACTAACAAGGTGATAGAGCTTGTAAAAGAATGGCAGAACCGTCCACTGGAGCCGGTCTATTTTGCCGTTTGGATGGATGGCATTGTGCTTAAAGTGAAACAGAATGGCAAGTACATCAACAAGTGTATTTACCTGGTTATCGGCCTGAAAAAAGATGGCCTCAAAGAAATCCTGGGGATGTGGATGGCTGAAACCGAATCCGCTTCCTTTTGGATGAGCGTGCTGACCGATCTGAAGGCCCGAGGCGTAGAAGATATCCTGATCGCCTGTACCGATAACCTGAAGAGGTTTACGGACGCCATTAAGGGCGTTTTTCCAGAAACGGTCACTCAACTGTGCATCGTGCATCAGATCCGAAATAGCTGTAAATATGTGGTTTGGAAAGACCGGAAGGCTTTTTGCGCTGATCTTAAAGAGGTCTATGCCGCGCCCAATAGGGACGCTGCAGAACACGCCCTGGCCGGTTTTGCGGCTAAATGGGAGCAGAAATACAAGCATGCTATCCTGTCCTGGAAAACGAACTGGGACAACCTAACCAGCTACTTTGATTTTCCGATGGAGATCCGTAAGATCATCTATACGACCAACACGATTGAAAATGTGAACCGGGGCATCCGGAAGTATATCAAAACAAAAGTTCAGTTCACCGATGATATGGCTGCCCAGAAAGCGGTCTACCTAGCCCTTATGAATATCGAAAAAAAGTGGAATGCGACCCTACACAACTGGGGGCTTGTTCTGCACCAGTTCTTAACTATCTTTGAAAACAGATGCCGGCTCTAATGCAGTGCGTTACTTATTTACACAAAGTATTTTATACTCTCCTAATTTAATAGCTCGCCAACTGGAGTTCATATGGATTCGCAATAGTTTTCCGACCAAATCGCTTCAGAAGCTCCACCTCATTTTGCTGATCAATATTCTCATTTTTTAAGATAGCCTGTACAGAGGGTTGTTTCAAACCAGGTATACGTATTTGAAAAAACGGCCAAAGATTTTCACTGCGGTACTCTTTATGAATATCGGGGAAACCA